>Ga0326728_10000772_pt1 | contig 120930 bp, 99 predicted proteins | sample MB3enrmetagenome_FD_207602 | JGI IMG/M metagenome (GOLD analysis project Ga0326728, IMG submission 207602) | Lab enriched peat soil microbial communities from McLean, Ithaca, NY, United States - MB31MN | ecosystem: Environmental > Terrestrial > Soil > Wetlands > Peat | place: USA: New York... | reverse complement strand
AGTTCTTTTTGCAAGCCTTGCAGGGCCACGGCCACGTTGTTGACGGCCTGCTTCATCTTCTCGTGATCGCCCTTGTAGTTCTGGGCGATCAGTTCGTCGATTTTGCCGCCGGAAATCTGCGCCAGGATGCGGTTGCCCTCGCCGATCGGCAGCAAAATCGCATCCAGCATGGTATTGACGCCGCGCACGATGCCGGCGTAGGCGCCCTGGAATTGCTCCGGCTTGCCGCGCTCCGAGAGTTGGCCGTCTTTCGAGGCGTCCGTCAGGCGGTTCAGTTCTTTCTGCAGGCCTTGCAAGACCACGGCTACATTGTTGACGGCCAGCTTCATCTTCTCGTGATCGCCCTTGTAGGTTTGGGTAATCAGCTCATCGATCTTGCCGCCGGAAATCTGCGCCAGGATGCGGTTGCCCTCACCGATGGGCAGCAGAATCGCATCCAACATGCCGTTGATGCCCTGGACGATCTCACGGTGAACACCGTGAAATTGGTCGAGCCGGCCACGCTCATCGAGACGTCCCTGGCGCGACATCTCGGCCAGGCGCAGAATCTCTTGCGACAAGAGCTGCGTCTCGAGGTCTATCGGCTGCTTGCCGTCCCGCGCGCCGCTCCCTGCGAGCGCGCCTTCCTGAACGGCCGTACCGCCGTCGCCAAGCCCGGAACTCCGCGGCTTTTGGTTCATCCCGTTTGCTTTTCGTGCCATTGATTCAGTCTTCCTTTTGGTTGCGTTTGCGTTCGTCTATGTGGACTTTAGTTAGAGTTTGAGTTGCCTCGCGGCCGCCGGCCCGCGCGGCGATTATTCCGGCAAGCGAGGTGCACTGCGTTCTCAACCAGGCGATGCGGATCGAGGATCAACGCCACGGTTCCGTTGCCGAGGATGGTGGCTCCCGACACCGTTTGCGCGTCGCGGTACAGCCTGCCCAGATTCTTGATCACCGTCTGATGGTTGCCGAGGACCTCGTCCACGGCCAACCCGTAGTGCCCGTTCTCGGTTTCCACCACCATAATTTGCTCGCTTTCCCCTGGCGGCGTCTCCATGGCAAAGTACTCGCTGAGACGGATGTACGGAATGGTCTCGCCGCGCACCGTCGCCAGATGGTTTCCATGAGTGTCCCGAATGTCCTGGCGTGTCAGCTCGATGCACTCCAGGCTGTTGGCCAAGGGCAAAATGAAGTGCGTGGGGCCGACGCGCACCAGAAGCCCGTCGATGATCGCCAGCGTCAATGGAAGCCGGAGGGTCACGGTCAGGCCCGCTCCCGGCTTGCTCGATATCTCAACGGAGCCACGCAGGGATTCGATGGCGCGGCGGACCACATCCATCCCGACGCCGCGGCCGGAGACGTCGGTGACCTGGCGGGCCGTGGAGAACCCCGCCACCAGAATCAGCGAGAAGAGTTCGGATTCGGTGGGCTGAGCCGCTGGGTCGAGCAGCCCTTGCTCAATGGCGCGGGCCCTCACCGCCCCGGCGTCGAGACCGCGGCCATCGTCGCTCACGCGGATCAATACCTGCGCGCCGGAATGCGCGGCGGAGAGGCGGATGGTGGCAGTGGGGATCTTGCCCGCCGCGCGGCGGGCGTCCGGCGTCTCGATGCCATGATCCATGCTGTTGCGGATCAGATGAACGAGCGGGTCGTTGAGTTGATCGATGACGGTTTTGTCCAATTCCGTGTCGGCGCCTTCGATCACGAGCTCGACGGTTTTATGCAGTTCGATACCCAGGTCGCGCACCAGCCGGCGAAATCGCTCGAAGGTGCCGCGGAGGGGCAGCATGCGCATGCCCATCGAGTTCTCGCGCAGTTCGGCCGTAAGCCGGTCAACCTCCTCGGATATGGCCAGAATGTCGGGGTCATCCCGCCGGGCCGAGACCTCGCTCAGGCGGGCCTGCACGGTCACCAATTCCCCAACCAGGTTCACGAGCTGATCCAGCTTTTCGGTCGAGACCCGGATGCTCGCCGACTTGGATCCCCTGGTGGACTCGGCGGTTCGGTTGTCGGCCGCGGGCACCGAATTCACAGCCGGCGCGGCACCGCCGGAGGCGGGCTCTATTTTTAGCTCGGAACAGTCTTCGACAAAAATGAAGACATCGCGGATCGCCTCCCGCGGCGCCGAGGTCGCGAGGACGATGTCCCAGCCGACATAGCAGCGCTCTGGGTCGAGCTCATCCAACGGAGGCAACACGCTGGTGTCGAGCCTGGGCCGGAGCTGCCCCAATTCCCGCAATTCCCGCAACAATTGCAGCGGGTCGGTCCCGGTCAGCATCACATCCGCGGCCGGCCGGAAGTGAATGAGCCACTCCACCACTGAACCGGGTTCAGCGTGCCGCGCCTCTGTTGGCTGAATCGGCGTGGTCTCCGGGCGGGAATCCGGAAGGCCCGCCAGTTTGTTTATTTCCGCCAGAATGTGGGCGGATTGGGCGGGATCCGCGGCACCCTTGCCGGCCGCCGCATCCAACATGGTTCCGATCTGGTCGCCGGCCGCCAGCGTCAGGTTGACCAGGTCGGCGGTGGCGGCGAGTTGGCCCTTGCGCAGTTGGTCGAAAACGGTCTCCAGATGGTGGGCGAAACCCGCGATGTCATCGAAGCCGAACATCGCGCCCGATCCCTTGATCGTGTGTAAGGCCCGGAAAGCGCGATTGACAATTTCCAGGTCGCCGCGATTCTGGTCCAGCTCCAGGAGCGCGTCCTCCAGCGTACGGAGGAGTTCGCGGGCTTCTTCCTGGAACGCCTGCTTGAATTGATCGGTCATTCGGAACACCCTTCGCGTGCGTCCGGCCGCTCCCGCGGATCTTGCGGCGGGTTCGCGGCATTGTGTAGCGTCGCACGGACTACCGGGCGCTCACGGGCATCCCATTTCACATTTGTCTTATCGGCGGAATCGCCGGGGCAGGTTATAGCGCGAGGCTCGAAACCGGGAGAATTCCCGGCTTGACCCGCACTGGGGCGGCGAGATTGTGTAGATTATTGCGCCAGCAGCTTCTGGCTGTGGTCCAGAGCGGTCCGCAAATCGCGCAGCGCGGCCAGGAGTTGCGAGGGCAGATCGGGGGAGGCCCGGCCGGCAGTCGTAACACCGAGCAGTTGAGAAATCAGCACTTCCACGCTTCGCGAGGCGCTGAACAGTTCCATCACCGCCGGCTGCCACTCGGCCGCGAGGGCTTTGGCCGGGGGCGCCGCGGGGAGCGTACCGCCCAAGCCGACCAGCACCGGCTGGAGAACGCTTTCCATCTGGCCGGTCTCGGTGGCCAGGACCGCCAAGTGCTCGCGCGCCATACCGTGCAACAGGCTGCGATCGCCCGCCGCCAGAGCCGCTTCCTGGCCACTGGAAAACCGTTCGGCCAAACCGCGCAAGGCGTAGGCGTGGGACATGGCCGCTTCGCTTCCGTCCAGCATCTGAGAAGTGAACCGGTCCAAAACCGCCCGGCCACCTAATTGTTGCTCCAGGCGAGCCTCAATGCGCGGGTTGGGCGGCTGGGCGGAGACCGTCGCCGGAGCCGCCGATTCGCGCGGTGCGGGAGCCGCGCCAGGATCGGCGAATTCCACTGTCACATTGGGCATGCCGCTCAACGCACTATGGATTTCCTGCTGCCGTTGCGGCGGAATTCCCATGCCGCTGACCAGTACGCGTCCCTCGACGCGCTTTACTTCGACCGGATCGCCCAGGTCGGCCCCGATCTGGTGGAGAGCAGACAGCACCTGCAACTCGTCAGAGATCGAGGCCGTTGGCCTGGGCGCAACTGCGGCTGGCCGGCTTGGTACGGCTGGCCGCATCGGAGCGTCCATGGGATTCGCAGCGAGAGAACCGTCGTCATGCGTGGAAGGCTCCGAAACTTCAGCGAATTCAATCCAATCCCGATCGCGGAATTCCAAACGGGCCGCGACAGGTTCGAAATCCGCATCGCGGAAAGTAATGCTGGCCGTGGAAACTTCGCCGGATGCGGGCGCGGTCTGGATGCGCGAGCATTCCTCGGCCGGATTTTGCGGGCTGGGAACGGCCGTCACGCTGTCGGTCTTTTCCGCCAGGCTGTCGTGCCAGGCCTGGAACGCACGCGCGCTCAAGGGATCGCCGGCATCGTAATGAGCCGCTGCCAGAAGTGCGTCCAGGTCCGGCGGCATAGGGGCGAGTAAGGCATGCGCGGCACCCATCGTGCGAGTGACATTGGCCGCACGGGTCCGAATCAGGACGTGCCGGGTGTGCGCGGGCCGGGCTTCGGCCGCGGCCACGGCCTTCTTCAGCAGCACCGCGGCCTGGACGGAGGGAGTCGCGCGGAAATCCAGATACACGGCCACGAGCAAGACCGCGGCTGCCGCCGCCACGCCCCACTGCCACGGCCGCGGCAGGTACGCGAGCCGTTTCCAGAACGGCTCGGCGGCCAGCTCGGCATCGACCTTGTCAAACCCGCGTTGCAAGTCCGCCCAGGGAGCCGGAGGTTCCAGACTGGCGGCCAACTGCTTGCGATAGCGCATGCAATCGGCCACCGTGGCTTCCAGCGCCTCCCATTCGGCGCGGCAATGCCAGCAGGCTTCCAGATGGCGCCGCACCTGGCGCGCTTGCCGCGCGGGTAGCTCGCCATCCAGGCAGCGGAGCAGTAAACCTTCGTCGGGATGTCCCGATTGCCAGTTACTCATCGCGTACCTTTCTTAAGCGTGCTACGGCGCGACGCAAGAATTCCCCGACGGCCGACGCACTGATTCCCAGCGTAGCCGCGATTTCCGGGTATCGCAGGCCCTCCATGCGCAGGAGCAGGCAACGCTTCTGCTGCTCCGAAAGACCCCCCACGGCGCGGTGAAAACGCTCCATGCGTTCGCGTTCCAGCAGCTCGTGCTCGGGGTTTTGGGCGGGGGAAGCGAGGCGGAGTTCCAGGTCCGGTCCGATGGGGTCCTCGGCGGCGTAGCGGGCACGCACCTTCAGCCCCCAGTTATGCGCCACCCGAAAGACCCAGCCGCGCGGATTCTGAATGTCTTCGCCCTTCTTTAATGCCGCGTAGAGCCGGAGGAACACTTCTTGCACCGCCTCCTGGGCGCGCGGCGGGGTCAGTCCGAGCGTCAACAAATACCGGTATAGATCTTCGCGTGACTCCTCAAATAACTGAGTCACTTGGACTTGCAACTCCGTCACCGTACTTTCCACGTGCAAAATACCCACCGCCAATTCTTCACCGATCGAGTACGCGGACATAGTTACAGGCCGACCCTAAGACCCGCAACGTGCCGATCCCACTACACCCAGCTATCATTTTTCTTTCGCAAAAAAAATGTGGAACTCATTGAACCCTAGTGTAGTGGAAGGCGCCCGAGCCGGGTCTTAGAATAGGACCTCTAAACACCGTGCTTGAAGGAAGCGTATGCGTCACCATCGTCACTTACAACAGTGGCCGATATATCCGGCGATGCCTGGATGCCTTATTGCGGCAGGAAGGAGTACCGCTGGAAGTGGTGGTGGTGGACAACGCCTCCACCGATGACACGCGCGCCATTCTGCGCGAGTTCCGCAGCCGTATCGACGCGGTGTTCAGCCCTCGTAACCTGGGATTTGCCGAAGCGCAGAACCAGGCGATCGGTTTGAGCGCGTCCGAGTGGGTCCTGACCCTCAATCCCGACGTCCTCCTGCGGCCGGGTTTCGTGCAGGCGCTGGTGGAAGCCGGGCAGGCCGATCCGGAAGCGGGCAGCGTATGCGGCAAACTGCTTTCGATAGGACCCGGCTTTGTCCCGCTCGATCAATCGCGGATCGATTCCACGGGCATCTATTTCACCCCCGCCATGCGTCATTTCGATCGCGGCTGGCATCTGCCCGACCGGCGCTCCTATGAAAGCACGGAGTATGTGTTCGGAGCCAGTGCCGCGGCGGCCTTGTACCGGCGGCGGATGATCGAGGATGTGGCCATCGACGGCGAATTCTTCGATCCGGATTTCTTCGTGTACCGCGAGGACGCCGACGTGGCATGGCGCGCAATGCTGCTGGGTTGGCGTTCCCTCTACACGCCTTCGGCGGTGGCGTACCATGTGCGCACGGTGACTCCCGGCAACCGGCGGTCGCTGCCGGCGGCCATCAATATGCATGCGGTCAAGAACCGATTTCTGATGCGGATCAAGAACATCACGGGCGGCCTGTACCGCCGCTACTGGCTGCCCATGACTTTGCGCGACCTGGTGGTAGTGGGCGGATCGATGCTATGGGAGCCCACATCGGCCAGAGCGCTGTGGCACGTGGCCCGCTGCCTGCCCCGCGCTTTACGCCGCCGCCGCGCGATCATGGCGCGCCGGCGGGTGAGCGACGAGGAATTGGCGCAGTGGTTCCGCTTCCAGCCAGCGGCCATGCCGATTGTCAAGGTGTCCACCGAGTTGCCGCCAGACAGAGATGCGGTGCGGCTGGTGGGGTGAGGGCGGACGGGCCGGCAGTCCGTTCGAGTCCTACCTGGGGAGCCAAATTTCTACTGATTGAAAACACGACGCTTCCTCGGCGCGAATTCGCCAAGCCCCTTTGTTTTCAGGTTCGAATCCTACCTGGGCTTTCGGTTCAGCAGCGAGAGAGTCATGCCCCAACTTCTGGACCGCGCGTCAATTAGGCCGCAATCCAACTGCGGGCAGGATCAAGAAGCCGGAGTCATTTCTGGAACAACTTCTGCATGCGATTCGTATGAAACGGTTGCCTGCATCCATGCGAAGGAGTTTTTCTTACGTGAAGAGATCTCTACACCTGCTGCCCATGCTCCTGTTGGTTCTTTGCGGCATGCGCGCAAGAGCCCAAACTGTAGCCCAACCCGACTCTCTATTCCTGACCATAAAGTCCTTGGATGCCAAACTCTTCAACGCATACAACCACTGCGACCTGGCTACGCTGGGAGCGATGGTTTCCGACGACCTGGAGTTCTACCATGACCAGACAGGACTGTCGGTGGGGAGAGCGCCCTTTCTTGCCGCTATCAAACAGAACATCTGCGGAAAGGTGGAGCGGGAACTGCTTCCCGAAACACTGGAAGTTTACCCGCTGAAGGGATATGGAGCAGTTGAGACCGGGATACATCGTTTCCACCACCCCGGGCACCCCGAGGACGGTATAGGCGATGCCAAGTTTATAACGTTGTGGCAGAACAAAGATGGCAGTTGGAAAGTAACACGCGTGATCAGCTACCAGCACAACCAAGGCTTGCTCGCGAAATAGCCGGTAACCGGTCGCTTTAGCAGCGGCGTGTTTTGTCGGTGGATCTTCGCCAATAGGAAACTTGGGGCGGTCACGGTTCGAAACGTATCCAGACTGGGGCGGGGCGACCGGTAAGCCCCGTTGTGGATTCGAACTCGTGTCCGGTCGCAGACGCGGTGGGAGGAACTCAACCATGGGTAGTGCAGTCTTTGCGACATCTCCCCGCTAAAACCACACCACCCCAACCAGGATGGTGAGCGCGGTGCGCGTTATCATGAATACCATGAGCGACGTTGCCGAGAGCCCGGCAGTTCTGGACGATTTGGTCCGGCGAATCGCGGAGCGGTTCTCGCCGGACAAGATCATCCTTTTCGGCTCTCGCGCCCGGGGCGATGCAGGTCTGGATAGCGACATCGACCTGTTGGTGTTGTTTTCAGAGGTCGCCGATCCAAACAAGCGTGCGGCGGAACTTTATGCGTCGCTCGTGGACTTTCCCAGCCCAATGGACATCGTCGTTTCGACCAGTTCCCGTTTCGAGCGTTACCGGAACGTCGTGAACACCGTGTACTGGCCGGCCTCACGTGAAGGCAGGATCCTCTATGAGCGTGCCGCCTGAGGTTGTTGAGGTGCTCCGGCAATGGGTTCGTAAAGCGGAGCATGACCTCGAAGCTGCAAGCCGGATCATGGCAATCGAGGAAGGTTGCCCGTTCGATACGGTCTGTTTTCATTGCCAGCAGGCGGCCGAGAAGTATCTGAAATGCCTCCTCACTTACCTGAGCATTCAGGCGCCCCGAACCCACGACCTGAAAGCGCTCACGGCACTCATTTCCTCGGTGCGGCGCTTTCCGGTGCGGGCCGAGGACTTGGCCGAACTGAACCCCTATTCCGTCGATGTTCGCTACGCCGATGATTGGCGTGAGCCGCAATTGAATGATGCCAAACGGGCTCTTGCTCTGGCGTCGCAGGTTCGGACCGCAGTCCGTGAATTAATGCCGGCCGCTGCGGTCGAATAGTCGGACCACTCCCAGTCACCACCTCGGGGTAATGCGACCGCAGGGGCGGCCGGGCTCAGGATCTCGATGCGACCTCTCGTGGGGCCGAACTTCGTTCAACAGCCTGCAAACTCCCGAGTGTGGGCAAAGACCGCGCTGAGCGCTGGCGGGCAGGTCACCAAAGTTCGAAACGTATGGTGCTTGAGAATGTGGTCCGAATCCAGGATGGGACCGCAAGTCTTCAGGCAGCTCGCGCGGTTCCGGCACGTTTGATCCACTGGGCAATGTCGGTGGCGGTGGCTCCGATGGTGAGGAGCGACCGCACGATCAAGTCGAGCGACACCGAGCGGTCGGCTGCTTCCATCTTGGCAACGCGCGACTGATTCGATCCGAGCCGATGCGCCAGGGCGCCAACGCGATCCTCACCCTCCGCTGTTGCCACCTCAACGGCCGATTTGAAAACTACTGAGAGTCCCGCCACGCGGCGTAACTCCAACTTCTGCGTCGTGCACCCGTCGCCGCGGACTGGGCCGAAGTGACGCGCGAGAAGAATGGAACGGCGGCGGTACCTTCATCGTATGGTGACATCATGAACAGCCCGAAGGCAGTTGCCTATTGCTCGCTCACTCTCCTGGTGGCCTTATACATAGTGGGTGCCGTAAGCCACGGTTCCTTGCGTCATGAGGTGCAGACTTTACCCTTGTGGGTGCCCATTGTGCTCGGGTTTCGTCAAAGGCCCATCACCAAATGGGCGGCGATCCCCTGTTTCATTATTTGGCTCACCTTGATGACGTTCATATGGCTCTTCCTGCTCGGTTGGGCGAGGATTCTAACGGGCCACTTCTCTCCTATTGAGATCGTCTTGACGCTGATTGTGGGCGCTGCCAGCGTGACGGGCTTAGCCGTTAGCTTTCGATGGCCAACCAAGGTAACTTGGGGCAAAGGCCTGGCGACGGCGGCATTGTTGGCTGTGCTCCAGTTGACAGCACTTCGCATCAGCTTCATACCGTATATCGGCCGCCAGTAAGTGTCCCGGGCTTGGGGCGTTTTCATCGCCGGCGATTAAGATAAACCGGCCCGTTCCTCGATATCATGGTCTCATTCGGGAGGAACCATGAAAGTCCTACTCGCCGGTCCTGATTACGAAGAGAACCTCTCCATACGTTACCTATCCGGGTCGCTACTGAGCGCGGGGCACGAGACCGTGCTGGCGGCGTTCAATGCGGCGGCGGAAATAGGCGCCGTGGCGAACGCTGCTCAGGATGCGGATGCGGTCGGGTTGTCGATTTGCTTTCAAGCCAGGGCGAGGGAGTTTCTGGCGCTGGCGCGGGAAATCAAGTCGCGCCATCCGAAGACCCTCATTGTGGCGGGCGGTCACTACGCATCGTGCGCGGCGGGGGCATTGCTGGCGAATCATCCGGAGCTCGACATCGTAGCGATTCATGAGGGGGAAAGGACCCTGGTCGAGATCGCGGACGCGTTGCCGCGTTTGGAGGAACGGCTGCCTCAGATCGCGGGCATCGCGTACCGAAACGGGGAGCGTGTGTGCTTCACGCGGGCGCGGCCGACGGTGGAGAATCTGGATTCCTTGCCGGCGCCGGACCGGCGGGGGCCGGTGCATATGGTGGCGGGAGTGCCGACCAGCTACCTGATGGGGAGTCGCGGGTGCTATGGGAACTGCGCCTATTGCTGCATCACGACGCTTCACCGGTTGGCGCCGGGGAAACGGTTCCGCCAGCGGGCCGTGGAACAGGTCGCCGATGAGATGGCGGCGCTGTATTGGGCGAGGGGAACGCGGCAGTTCGTTTTTCACGACGACAACTTCCTGGTGCCGTCGGAGGTGCGCAATCATGAGCGGATCGCGGGCTTGGAGAACGCGCTCGCGCGGCGCGGGGTCCGGAACATCGCGCTGGTGATTAAGTGCCGTCCGGCGGATGCGAATCGGAGAGTGCTGCGGCGGTTGAAAGAGCTCGGGCTGGTTCGGGTGTTTCTGGGGGTGGAGGCGGCGACGGCGCGGGGGCTCGCGGCTCTCGAACGGAGCCAGAGCGTGGAAGATTCGGAACGCGCGCTGGATACGTGCTCGGAGCTGGATATCTCCGCGCAGTTCACGCTGATGACATTCAATCCCGATGCGACGCTCGAGACCCTGCGGGCGGACATCGCGTTTATGCGGCGGTACTGCGGCAATCCGTTGAACTACTGCCGGGCGGAAATCTATGCGGGGACGCCGCTGGAGAGTCGCATGGTGGAATGCGGTCGAACGAGGGGCGACTATCGGGCGCGCGAATACCGCTTGTTGGATCCTGCGGCGGACCTGGCGTGCGCGACGTCGCTCGATGTGTTTCATTCGCGATGCTGGAGCAATGGCAGCCTGATGTTGAACACCATCGGCATGGACCACGCGGCGGCGGTGGCGAAGCGGTTCTACCCGGAATCCCAGGGTGCGGCACTGGCGCGGCGGGTCGCGGATTGGGTGCGGTCCGTGAATGGGGACACCATCGACCTGCTGGATGAGGTGGTGGAACTGAGCGCGTCGGTTGGCGGGCGAGCGGATGCGGGTTTTCGAAAGCGGGTCCGCGAACTGAGAGAGCGAGAGGGCACGACGCGCGAGAAGTATCTGGCGGAAGGCACGCGGTTGCGGCTGGCACTGGCGTCGTTACGGTTGGCCGACAGAGTTTGCGCAGGCAGCCAGACGGCGGTTGCGTGGCCGAGATTCGCGAAACAGGCGGTGGCGGCGCTGATTGCGATCGGGATTCCGGCGGTGACGGTGGAGTCGCGGGCCGTGGCGCGGCAGGGGCAGACGGCGACGGCGCCGGCCACGGCGGCACAGGAGAAGGGCGCGTGTTCGATGGCGGGCCGCATTACGGATCCCGCGGGGGCGGGAGTTTCGAATGCGACCATCACGATTACAAATGAGGAGACGGGGGCGGTGCGTACGGTGACATCCGATCCGGCTGGCCGCTACGCAGTGCAGAATCTGGGCAGCGGCCGGTTTACGGTAAGGGTCCAATCGCCGGGCTTTCGGGTGACCGTAAGGACGGACATCGTACTGCATGCGGGGAACTGCGAAATGGTCAATGTCAGTTTGGGACTGCAGATCGGGTGTTGCGAGACGGTCCCGGTAAAACTGAGGCCGTTCCCGGCGCCGACTCCGGAACTGTACGAAAGGAAGAAGCCGTTCACCTATATAGTTGGGGAGCGCAAGGGGGACACAACTTTTCCGGGAATTGCCAAGCTGGTTTATGGGGATCCGAAGAAGTGGGTGCAAATCTTCGAGCAGAATCGGGAGGTGGTCCCGAAACCGGGGACCATCCCACGAGGAACGGCGATCTACATTCCGCCGCGCAAGCGCGTGGTGCCGGCACTGGTTTCGAAGGCGATGCCGGTTTATCCAAAGTCGGCTGCACCGGGGGACGTGGTGCTGGACGTCACGCTCAGCGGAGATGGCGCGGTGGAAAAGGTCGAGCCGGTCGATGGAGATCCAGTGCTGGCGGAAGCCGCGGTGAGCGCGGTGAAGCAGTGGAAGTATCGGCCGTTGGTTGTGGAGGGGATGGCGGTGAATAAGTTCGTGGTCGTGGTCACGTTTGGGAAGAATGGGAAGGTGAAATAGGAGGGGGGACTCCAGCGCCGCGGCCACTGATGCTAATATAAACTGCACCGACACGGAATCCTGCCCGGATAGAGCGACCTCCTCGAGAGCCGCAGACTACTTGCCGGAACAATCGTAACTACAACGGTCCCTGCGATCGTTGGGACAGGCAAGTACATTTTGCGAATTCTCCTCTATAACCCAGATAACGGTGTCACCCAGAACTTCATGCCGCACCTGTGGATGTTCCTGCTACAGGCGCTTACACCCAGCGGGCATGAGGTCCTTCTGATCGATGGCAACACGCAGCCGATGAGCGATGCCGAACTGGTTCGGTTCGTACTCGACCGGCGGATCGGTCTGGTCGGAATCGGCGCCATGACGCGCATGATCGCCAAAGCCTACCGTGTGGCCGATGCGGTTCGCGCCGCCGGCATTCCCGTAGTCATGGGCGGCCCGCATGTGACAGAACTTCCGGACGAAGCGCTGGGGCGGAGCGGCGGACCCCGCCATGCCGATGCGGTGGCCCTGGGTGAGGCGGACGAAACCTGGCCGCGCATCGTCGAGGATGCCGCCCGGGGGCAACTCAAGGACTGTTACTCTCCGGTAGACGCGTTCGGGCAGGAGCGTAAGCCCACCTTGCAGGACTACCCGGTTATTCCCTGGCAGTCCATCGACCTGCGGCAGTTCAACCGGATTCCGGCCTTTTTCCGTCCTCTGATGCGGCACTTCGAGGTCGAATGGGAGACCTTTCATATCATCCCCATCGAATCCGGACGCGGCTGCCCTTACGGTTGCGAGTTCTGTACGGTCACCGGTTTCTTCGGCGATTCGATTCGGTTCCGGTCCAACCGGAGCATCGTCGAGGAAATGCTGGCGATCAAAGAGCGTGCCCGCCAGAGCCGCGGCAAGGCCGCCGTGTTCTTCGTGGATGACAATTTCGCGATTAACATCAAGCGGACCAAATCGCTTTTGCGCGATGTAATCGCCGCCGGCGCCGAAATGTCGTGGGTAGGACAAATCAGCGCCAACCTGCTGCGCGATGAAGAATTGCTCGATTTGATCGCCGCTTCCGGCGGGAGATGGATCTTTATCGGGATGGAGTCTCTCGATCCCGCCAATCTCGCCAGCGTCAACAAGAGTTTCAACAAGCCGGCGCAATATGCGGGCGTGCTCGAGGCGCTGGCCCGGCGCCACGTCTATGCCATCACGTCGTTTATATTCGGCCTGGATGCCGATACACCCGGGGTGGCCGCGCGCACGCTCGCGCAGATCGGCGAGTGGCCGCCGGTATTGCCGGTATTCGGACAGATCACTCCGTTTCCAGCGACTCCTTTGTATACCCGGCTGGAAAAGGAAGGACGGCTGACGCGTCCGAAACACTGGCTCGAATTCGCACCGTTCCGCATGGCGCATCGAGCCCTGAAGATCACATCGGACGAGGTACAGGATGAAGTCCGGTACGCTTGGACGAACTCTTACAGTCCCGCCGCGACCGAGCGCGCGCTGGACTCGCTCGCGGACGAGCCGGCAGCGTATAAGATCAGCCACTTGATGGCCCGTCTGTTCTTCCGTGGAATCTACTTTTCGCAAAAGGGAGCGTGGCAATGGCTGCAATTGGCCATGCGGAACCGGCGCCCGATCTATAGCGTGATCCGGGATTCCATCAAGAACTGGCATGGCGCCAAGGGTGCTAGGAGCGGCCGGGATTTCGACGGTGCGCTGGAGCCTGTTCTGGGGCCTGTGCAACCGGATAGCGGAGGAGACTGAGGTCTTCCGCGTCGCGCACGTTTTTCCACCAGTCGAGCTCCCCAAGGCCGCTTGTTACCGTAACCTCGCCGGGGGGCGTCGGCTATTTCAACACAGTGAGCATTGGCTAATGACGCTCACACGAGATAACAAAGACGTATAAAACCGATATGAAAGCTCCGTCGCTTTGTTCGCTTGGCATTCTGTTGGCCGTGGCGATTTCGATGTTGGCCGGCTCTTGTCGCCGAGCCATTAAGATCATTCCTGATGCCTATGAGGTGTATTGAGGCCCAAGCTATGACGTCTATAGGAATTCACTCACTGCGCGCATTTGCCGCCGTCATGTTACTAGGCTTATCCTGTGCGTGGGGCCAATCTCCCTGTTCTTTACCGCCGAACCAAGGTTTCATTCCGCTGCCCCCTGCTAATCCGAACCCCTATACCTTGATTGGCGCCACGGGTTTCTCCTACGCCTTACGCGCCCCCGTGCGTCCACCTGTCGCGGCGCAGAGGAAACCCGGCGGCCACACACTTCCTACTCCGGTGGTCAGCACCTGTCAGGGCACCCTCCAAGTAAGCCAGGGCCAGCAATCCCTGATTCTGCAATTCGTGGAGTACTGGGGAACAGGCTGTCAGTTTGACGCCACCTGCTCAGCGTATGATTCGTTCACCATCTCGGTCCCGGGAGTTGCCTCGTATACTGACAATCTGAATCAACCCGATTCCACTCAGCCGCCGAGCGGGGCGGGCTGGACGACCCAGGACGGAGTAAACTGGACCCGAACCGTATACTACGTGTACAACGTCTCCGCCGCGACGCTCAGTGGCCCGAACACGGTAACCGTCTCCTGGACAAACAGTATTGAGCCGGGAGTGGTCTTTTTTGCTCCCCAAGGGTACGTCGCCCGCAGCTACTCTGTTTTTCGCTTCACCATGAACCAGACTCCCGACGGAAAGCACCCGGTCTCCAACTTGGATCCCAACACCAGCGACCCTAACAAAATTGGCTTCCGGCCGCGCGATTCGGCTGACCCGGCGGCGAATTGCTCCAGCCACTACGGCGATTGCTTCCCGATGTACACTGCCCAATTCAGCGATCCTAATTTCAGCGCGCCAATCCAGTTCGCACTATCCCTGCCCACCGGCAAGCAGGATCTTCCCGGTTCATCCACCAACTCGGCGCCTAACGCCGCTCAGGGCGCGACCGCTCATGCCGATACACCGGACTACGTCTTCGAGGCCTCGCAGAACAACGGCTTCACGATAAATTCGAACCGGCAAATACAGACCCCCGCCGCGGTCAATCAGGCCACCGCGACGGTGTCCTCCTGGGACTACGGTGGAGTGGCCAATCTGACGGCGACTGCTATTCTACAGGGTGTGACCCTGGTGCAGCCGCAAGCCGACATCGTCTATTACACGACCACAGGCACGCCGAACCCGCAGAATCCCGCGGCGTCCTACGCGACCGATCAGAACCAAACATACCAGGTCGACCAGTTTGTCAACCCGCCGTCTTGTGCCGGCTCTGGCTCCTTCGCCAGCCTGCCGATCGACACCGATTGCAACGGAATCGCAGACGGATGGGAGGGGCAGTAACACAACGCCCCCAGGCGGCCACCTGGACCCGACGGCGGATAACGAGCCCGGATATTCCGCAACGTCGCCAACTGGAGACGGATGGTCTGTTCATGATGAGTACCGAGGTTTTCACTTCGTTTCAGACGATGGTAAGACGATCAAGTGGACGTCTACGGACCCGATAAACCAATTTGACGTTTTCTTCTGGGACACGTCGGTGGTGCCGAGGCGTCAGAGCCGAAACACAATCTATTCCTTCACCCAGGCGCTGCGGTTGATTCTGTGTCTCCAGGGCTCGACGGCTGAAATGGCTGCCGGAGCCGGCGCGGCGAACTGCCAGAATGGCGTGAACGAATCTCAGGTCGGTATTGGTGCCAATCCGCTGAGGTACCTCTATCGACGCGTGAGTCCGAGTCCCCAACAGGCGTGGGCAGTGGCTTCGGGAGACGGGACCAAGGGCGTGAAGCCGTTCAACGTCAACTCATTGACTGCCCAAGCGGGCACCAGCAAGTACAGTTATGCGGCCGTTTACAACTCGGCTCCGGGTCAACTGAACGAAGCCGGCTCCTACAACCTGGTCAATATCGCACTTGGGAGCATCTCAGCGTTTAGCCTCGTACTCGGGAATACGCCGGTCGAATCTTGCCCCTCGGGTGATCGGACGACGGTTTGCTTCAAAAGAGTTGATGTCGACACTCTAGCTATTACGGCGTTCTTGTATCAGCCTTCCTTGGGTTCGTTCCCGCAGCCGACCCTGCTGGCACAGGTCGTTGCCCATGAAACAGGGCACCTCTTCGGCCTCAACCACCCTGAGCGTCCGAATTGCTGTACCTATGGTCCGGCCGCCACAGAAAACAACTTCACCTTTCCGAATAGCAACAACACGACTTCAAGTACCGTCAATGTCTTGTTGGAGCAACCGTATCGGTTCGGCACGCTCAACGTCCCTCCAGAAAGTGTTCTCTTTCCGAACGGGTCAGCTTTGGCCGGGGTACGGGTGTCGGGTCCGGGGATCGCTGCCTCAGGCTACTATCCCCCCGGAACCCTTCTTTTCCCGTTTCAGATCACTTACCCAAACGTCACGAAGAATTATCTTCTTCCGGTGCAGACCCAGCTTCAAAAGCTGATGGACTGGGCACCATACCTTTACCTGCAGGCACCAACTCAGTGGCAGTTTGCCTCATCGGATCTCAATGGACTTTGCGCGAGGATACCATGCAACTAAAAAGACTCAGTCTTGTTACATCCGGTTTCTGTCTCATGTTCATCAGCGCTGCCGATGCCCAGCCCGAGTTTGTGCATCCCCTGGCTGAGAACACGGCCAAGATGGTGATCACCATCAAGATGGATCGGGATGTGTATTTCCAAGGCGAGTTCTATCAGGCAACCATCGAGGCGCTGAATCCCACCAGCACGCCACTGCTGGTGGAGGCGCCATTCGGCAGGGCTGGCTGCCTCGTTCTCTTGCGAAAGGAGGGAGACACGCTGGTCCCGACCGTGGATCCTAGGCGCAGTGACGGCGGTTGTCGCGATCAGGCGCTGCGACAAGCCACCACCCTCAGTCCCGGCGAGCGCAGACGGGTTACCTTAAATCCGTGGGGGTTCAATGATGGGCCCTGGCCTCGACTAACAGGCGGCAATGGAATGAGGCTGGAGCCGGGCACCTATGTCCTTCAGTACTCGTACGGAGCGGGTGGGGAGGCGCAGTTCACGGTGGTGGCGCCGAAGCTTGAAGCCGTGGCCGCCGCGAGAGCTAACGACGAGATGTACAGCGACCGCCCGGACGAACAAGATCCCCAACCCCACCCGGCCTACGTCTGGATCGTCTCATTTCGCTGGCAAGGCCTAAGCTATATCTGTGTTTCCCAGAGTTTCGCGAGCAGCCCGGTGCGCAATCCGGCGCTGAAGCCTGGTGGGCCGGATGCCTCAGGGCTAACTACCTTTAAGCGAGTTGCCACGGTCCAGGAGCCTGTGGTCAGCCTGTCCGCGACCGCGGATGCGGAGGAGAACCTCAGGATTGAGTGGACAACGGCCTCCGGACGTCAAGACAGCCTCCTATACCTCGCGTCCTATGTGGGCCGGGACGCACATGAGCGGGACCGGAAGCGTATGCTCGAAGAACTCGAAAAGGCTGCGGACAAGGACCAGTAGACCACGGTCACGGGACAAATCGATCGAAAAGAAACCGAAAGGCGGAGGATATGTTTCCATCGAGAACGTGTACTGCATCCTGCTGGTTAGCGATACTGCTGGCCGTACCCGGCGGGCTGCCGAAGGTGCTTGGCTCCTCGCCCAGCGATGCGATGCGGTTTCGTCCGGCGGCCAAGCCGTTTCCGGGTTTTGGCATCCGGCCCATCAGGTCGAGCGCGCGGGCAGCCGACGGACGTGAGGTTGCTCTGACCCCGGCAAGTGTGAAACCACTCAGCCTGGCCGCTGGAGACTTCAACCGCGACGGCTATCCTGATTTCGTGGCTGGCTACGCAGCCGGCGGCCGCGGCCTGCTCACGGTGCACTTTGGCAGCCAGGAGGCATTTGCCCCGCGGATGCCGCAATCGATCGGCGGAATCGCCCAGGGCAAGTTTCCTCAGCCCTTCACGAGCGTTTCTACAGCTATCCCCATCCCGGTTGCGCCCGACATGCTGGCGGCCGGAGACTTTAACAACGATGGTAATCCCGACATCCTGTTTGCGGCGCGGGACGGCAATCAGCTATACCTTTTAGCTGGGGACGGCGCCGGAAATTTCGGGCCGCCGCAACCGATCCAGTTGCCCGGGGAGATCACCGCCTTAGCGACCGCGCCCTTTGGCTCCCGCGGCTCGGGCGCGAATCTCGCTGTGGGGGTCCGCAACGGGTCGAACGCGACACTCTTGGTCTATGGCAGGTCCCTTGCGACTGCGCCGACTTCCTACTCCGTAGACGGCGCCATCGGCAGCCTCGCAATAGGGGATCTGGACGGCGACCCGTATCGCGATATTGCGGTCGTGGCAGGAGGCGCCCTATACATTCTCCACGGCACGGCGGCGCCCGAAGCAGATCCGAGTCGCGTGGAGGCTGTGGCTGTATCGTCGGCGGTCAAGGCGGTTACGCTTGGGAGTTACGTATTTGACCCAAGCCACCGCACCCAAATCGCGCTGCTAACCGCTGAGGGCGAAACTCAGATCCTTTTCAGTGGAGGCATTCCCGCCACATCACCAACGGACCACACGCAACCCCAGCAATGGCGCCGCGGGAACGTCCCTCAGCCTTCCAAGGTGTGGCAGCCGGGCCAGTCTCAGGTCTGGACGCCTGAGCTCAAGAACTCGCAGTTCAAGGGCCGGAATGCGCAGGGACTCCTTACAAGCCGTCTCTCGGGGTTCGCGGCCGACGATCTCCTGGTTGAGGGCGCTGCCCCGAACGGACTCGTAGTCTTAAACTCGCGATCCTCCGCCGTTACGCCGAGCGGGTCGCCGAAGCTGGAGGTCGTTGCGACCCTGGAAACGGCCCAAACTCCGGTCGCGATACTCCCCATGCGGCTGAGCGTCATGGGAGCATCCGGATTTGTCATGCTCGGGAACTATGACCCGGTCCCCATCGCGGCCGACTCCCAGCCCGGCGTAACGTACCAAGTCACGGGTTTCGGCGATTCTCAGTCCGGCGCCTGCACGGCGCCCTCCGGAAGTCCGGCCTCTGCAAGCTGCACAACTTTCCGCGCGGCGGTCGTAGCGGCCAACGCGAATCCCGGCCAGGACCTGATTGTGTTCGATGGCAACGGAACGATTACACTCTCTGTCCCAGGGCTGGACGATAACGCGATGGCAGGCGATCTGGATGTCACCGACGCGCTGACTATTGTAGGAAACGGCGTTGCGAACACAATTATTCAGGGTGGGGCGAGCCCTTCGACCGGAATTGACAAAGTTTTCTCATTCAATCCGCAAGGGGCACAGCCCGGTTTCCCGGTAAGCATCAGCGGACTAACTATCCAATTCGGTCAAAATGCGGCCACGGATTTTTTCTCCGGCGATAACGAGGGTGGGGCATTCGATTTCTTCTCCGGTTCGGATGGAGCGGGCTCGCTCAGCGTCTCGAACTGCTCCATTCTGCAGAATTCGACGAGCAATGGCGACGGGGGCGGTATTGCTCTACTCGATGGAGGGACCGTCGCCATAACCAACTCCACCATTTCCGGCAACCAAGCAAACATGCAGGGGCCCGACCAATTCGGCGGGTTGTACGGCTACAATGGCGGGGGCATTTTTATCAGTGAGACCTTCGTATTCACCGGGTCCGTCACCATTGCGAACAGCACCATTGCCAACAACACCGCCGTCACGCCCAATCAAGACCCGCCTCTTCAGCAGGGCGGCGGTGTCTATTGTCTTATCCCCAACATTACCATCTCGGGCAGCACGATCTCCGGCAACCAAGCCAACAGCGACGGAGGGGGACTGTATGGCGCATTCTTCCCGGACCAGGGAGCGTCTATCCAGGGCACTTCTATCATTGGGAACACCTCCGGAGGCTTCGGAGGCGGAATAAACGGCGTGTTCAGCATAAACAATTCCACGGTCGCCAACAACACGGCGGCGGGTGGTGGCGGCGGTCTTTACTCGGTTGGACCGGGCGCCACGATTACCAACAGCCGTATCGTCGGTAACGCCTCGACCCAAGGGGGATCGGCGGCGGATGGCGATCCGACTCTGACTGCTACAGTCACAGCCCCGAACAACTGGTGGGGCTCCAACAGTTCCCCGGTGAGCTCTCTCAATTCGAGTCTCGTCACTTTCGCCCCTTGGCTCGTGATGACACTCAACGCGGCTTCGACCACCATAGGCACGGCCGGCGCCTCGACGTTAACCGCCAGCATCGACGGCGGCAGCGACGGCAGCACGGGGTTCAACGTGCCCGATGGCACCCCAGTCGCATTCGCCGCTACGCTTGGCAGCGTAAACCCAGCCGGCACCACAACAACCTCGGGCATTGCCGCTACTACGTATACCGCGGTGGCCGCGGGCTCGGATACCGTCAGCGCAACCATCGACAGTCAGACAGTCTCGATGACCGTGAACGTCACTCCCGCCACTACCACCGCAGCCGCGAGTGCTTCCACGAATTTCAGCTCCAGCAGCAAGGCGGTTACTCTCTCGGTGACAGTCACGAGCCCGGCGGGAACGGTAAACGGCGGGACGGTGACGTTTACCCTTCTCAACTCGTCGAGCCAAGTCGTCGGGACGGCGACCACTTCGGCACCGGTGTCGGGCGGGACGGCGTCGGTGAACTACACGGTGCCGCCGAACACGCCGGTGGGCTCGTACACCATCCAGGCGGTCTACAGCGGGAGCGCAGCCTTCTCCACAAGCAGCGATAGTTCGCAGACGCTGACGGTAAAACCGGTAGCACCGGCGCTGACAGTGACATCCTTCAATGTGGTGTTTGGCTCGCTACCCGAGGTTTACAACGTGACCACCTCGACTCGAACCCGTCTTCCCTGGGAGATTACGGCGATTCAGGTGGTGTTCTCCGAGCCGGTGGCGAGTGCCAACATCAACAGCCTTGGCGGGCTGGCCGCGACCGGTTTCAGCGGCCTCGGGACCAACACGCTGACCTGGACGATCGCTCCCACGCCGATCGGCAGCTTCACCGCCACGCTGGCCACCACTTCTCCGAACGCACTGATGGATGCGAGCAGCAATGTTCTGAACAACGGAACCAGCTTTACGCAGCCGTTCAAGGTTTTGTGGGGCGATTTCAACGATGACGGCATCGTGAACGCGAGCGATATCGCCGGGGTAAGTTCGGCGCGATTCCAGCCCTACAACATATTCGCGGACATGAATGGCGATGGCGTGGTGAACGCGGCCGATGTGGTCATCGTCGGCCAGCGAGTTGGCAAATAGCGGGGTCAACCGCACCGCCCTCGCCGCCACAGACAGCATGGCCTCATCAGCACCATTGTGCTCTTTGCGCTCTATGCGCCTTGGCGTGAACTGCATTATCCACCCGTCGATCCCCCCGAAACCCGCTTGTTACCATAGTCTTGTATGCCCTTCGAATGGCTCGCAATGCGCATCGGTGAGGAACGCGAACGGCGGCAGCGGGAGGCCAGCGTCCTCGAACGCCTTCCCCGCGGTCTGGAAGAGTTGCACACGCACCTGGCCACCTGCGTAGCCACCTATACCGAAGCCTTCGGCGCCGAGTCCGCGGAAATCCAATTCGCCGACGGCCACATCCGGGTCACGGTTCGCGGCGAGAAGGATGGCAAATGGGAGCCACGGGCTAAAATCGAAATCTCCAGCGTGTCCAATCCCCCCTCGTTCCGGGTCGAACGAGAAGAAGGGACGCAGTCCATCGAGGTCGGCGTGCTGCCGGGCAACAAGTTGTTCTACCGCGAGGGTGAAGAGTACCTCACCATGGAAGAACTCACCCGCCGCATTCTGGACCGCGCCTTTTTCCCCAAGTTGGTGGAGTAACGCGCTTCACTTGGCTCCCGTATAGCGGGTCCATTCGGCGGCTATATCCGCGGTCTTTACGTCTCCCGGATGCACGATCACGCGGTAGCGGAACCGCAGCGTCTGGCCGGGTTCTACCGCGATCGATCCGTTCCGCGATTTATCTCCGGTGAAGACCGCTAGCCCGAATGGGTTGGCGGCGAACAAGCCGTAGGCGCGGGCGTGCCAGCGCACCGGGTGATGCGGATTTGCGGGATGATCGAGGATGGCTATCCCTACTTTTTCGCCGTTGATCTCGCCCGAGTAATCGCACCAGTTGGAGGGCTTGCCCCACACCTGCTTCTCGGTCTCGAGCCCATCGGCATTCACGATGTGGCCGCTGCCTTTGTCCTCATTGAGCGCGGGACGCAGGCGGATGCCGAACGCGCCATCCTTGCCATCGCCGAAAGTCACTTTCTCCACCGGCGTCAGCGTGATATCGAAATCGATAATGCGCAGCTTGGGATCGTCGTAGAAGGTCATGACGCGCGATTCGGTGAGCAGCTTGTGGCCCTGCAAATCCGTCCAGTCGAAGGTGGCCGCGAGCGACCCCTGCGCTTTACCGTTACGGATGGCGCCGATTTTGTCGAGCACGATCTTGCCGCGATTGGGCGTGGTGTAGGCTGCGTCGTTATTCCAAAAATCCAGCCCGTTGACCGATTCGTGCGCGAACCATACGCCCCGATGGTGCGGGTGGTCGGGCTTGGCGATGCCCGCCTCTTCGGCCACCTTCTCCATGGGCCACATGCGGGTCACGTAAGTACCGGAGGCGGCGCGCAGAGGATGGAGGTACGGTTTGGTGACCTCCGCGCCGGCCACGAAGAAATCGGTGTATGGCTGGCCGTGGATCCGGATCGAGATCTTTTCCGGTCCGGGAACGATTTCGACCTGAGAAAAGGCGGGCAGAGTCAACGCTCCGGCCGCCAGCAGCATGACACAACTGGGTCTCACGCCCTTATATTAATCCAAGGTCACTGTGCCAGATCGCGGCGGCGCACCGTCGGCCGGTCGTCGGGATCGTCCTCTCGGGCGGGCGCGCCGGAGCCGGGCGTTGTGCGAAGCCGCGGGCGATCGTCTTTCGCCTCCCGCTTGTGCTGCTCGATCAGGTTGAGCATGCGCTCCCGCATGGCGGCGTAGTCGGAAGTCGTCACCACGTACTCGGGGCGGGACGGGAGAATGGCCTGGATTTCCTGCTGCGCCCTGGCAATGCGATCGGCATCCATGGGATGCGTCGCGAACAGTCGGGAAATCAACCCGGGACTCTGGCGATCCAAGGCCTCCAGCTTCTCAAAGATGCTGATGGCGCCGTTCGGGTCGTAACCGGCGGCGTACATATACTGCACGCCCAGGTAATCCGCTTCGGCCTCATCCTTGCGCCCGAAACTGAGAAACGTCATGGGAATCGCAACGCCCGCGCCCTGTCTTGCGGCGTACCCTGCCCATCCGCCCAACAACACGCCGAGCGGAATGGTCCCCAGGTTCGCCAGTTGATTGCGGGTCATCTGGCGCGTCATGTGCCGGGCGGCAACATGGGCGATCTCATGGGCCAGCGCCCCGGCGAATTCATCCTCTTCGTCGGCCACGCGGATCAGCCCGGTGTAAACGAACACATACCCGCCGGGAAGTGCGAACGCGTTCAGTTCCTGGCCTTCAATGACCTTGAACGTGAAAGGCACCTTGGCGTCGGAGTTGCGCACCAGGTTCTGGCCAATCCGGTTGACGTATTCGGAAATCAGCGGATCGTCGACGATTTTGGCCTGGCGCTCCACTTCCTGGGCCAATTGCCGGCCGAGAGCGATTTCCTTCTCGATGGAGTAGAAGTTCAGACCCTTGCCGACATCCCGATTACCGATCTGGCTGGGATCGTCCTTCTGCGCGCCGACGGGGAGCGCCACCAACGTCAGAACGGAAATGAGGACGGCAGCGCGTATCGGTCGCATCGGTTTCTTCGTTGGGCCCTTATCTCGTATTGTAGAGTAAATGGCGAACGAATCGGTGGTTAAGGATTGTAAAGAGAGTGCGGTACCAGCCTATCGGCTTCCGCTGTGGGAACGTTACGCGGACCAGTTCCCGGTTCGCAAGCACCTGATCTACCTGAACCATGCGGCGGTAGCCCCACTGGCGAAACCGGCGGCGGATGCCATGAAACGGCTGGCGGACGATTGTCACGAATTCGGTAGCCTGCACTACGATCAATGGCTGGCCGCTTATCAGGGGCTCCGCGTCGCGGCCGCCCGGCTGATCGACGCGCGCCCTTCCGAGATCGCGCTGGTGAAGAATACCTCCGAGGGCATTGCCACCGTTGCTCTGGGTCTGGATTGGAAGCCGGGCGACCGCATGGTGGGATTCCGGGAAGAGTTCCCGGCCAACTATTACCCGTGGAAGCGCCTGGAAAACAAGGGAGTTTCTGTCGAATGGCTGTCCATTGCCGATCCCTTGGACCGCATCGATGCCGCCACGCGCGGTGCCAGGCTGCTGGCCATCAGTTTCGTGCAATTCCTAAGCGGATACCGGGCTCCCCTTGAAGCGATAGGTGAAATCTGCCAGCGTAACGGATGCGTTTTCTTGGTAGATGCCATTCAAGGCCTGGGCGCTTTCCCGGTCGATGTGCGGGCCTGCCGCATCGGCGCATTGGCGGCCGACGGGCATAAGTGGCTGCTGGGACCGGAAGGGTGCGGCATCCTCTATGTCAATGAAGAGATTCAGGATCGAATTGAGCCGGTAGAATTCGGGTGGACCAACGTGGCGGGGTACGCCGATTATGGCTCTCGCGACATGCGTCTTCGTCCGGACGCGGGCCGTTATGAATGCGGAACTCTTAACACGGTTGGTTGCTTCGGATTAAAGGCATCAATTGAGTTTTTACTTGAAGTTGGGCCAGGAGAAATCGCCCCGCATGTCCAAAATCTCGGCGACCAGATCGCGCGGGGGGTACTAGCGCGCGGCTATGAGCTTCTGGGGAACCGTACACCCGAAAACGGAGCCGGCATCGTGAGCTTCCGTAAGCCAGGTCTGGAGGCGGTGTCTATCGTGCGCCATCTGCGGGCAGCCGGCATTTCCACCGCGCCGCGCGATGGCTGGGTGCGCACCTCGCCGCACTTCTATATAAGCCCCGCCGACATCGATTCGATGTTGGCCAAACTCCCGTAACCGATTGAAAAGTACGGTCGTTCCCAGTACCACCCCGCCAGTACAGGCCCAGAAGCTATAGGTCTGTGATCGAATTTCGCTCTCCCTTCTAATGGAATTGTGAAGGGACAAACGATGCGAATGAACTCACGAATTGCGACGCTGGCGGCCATGGCACTTTTGGGAGGATCGGCACTTCAAGCCGACAACCTGACGTTCGAACTGCCCAGCAACCCCGGCCAGAATTACACGTTTACGCCAGTCGGCTCCACCAAACAGGTAACCGAGTATGTTGGCCCCTATTCCGCCTATATAGACCAGAATGGGGTTACAACCTGGGGCGAGTACTTCTGCATCAGCTTCACCAAGACTTCGTACGAGAACACAGCATATACCGGCAAAGTGGTGGACCCCTCCACCCAGCAGGAAGTTGAGGCGGCTTACCTGGATTCGGAACTGGTGAACGATGGCGGCGTCAATGCGCCCCTGGCGGACAAAGGGGCTATTTCCATGGCCATCTGGCAAATCATGGACCCGGGACAAGTGCCGCTCGACCCCGCGGCGCAGCCCTATGTGACGGGTGCGGAGACCGAGTTCAGCGACGGCAAGATCAACGCTTCCATGTTCACCGACAGCAAGATCTTCATTCCCAACGACAACTGCGCTCAAAGTTTCATGCTGCTGGCCGGGGAGACACACCCATGCGCCACCCCGGAGCCGGGACCGGCCCTGCTGGTGCTCTCGGGCGCGGTGCTATTCGGAATCGCGCGCCGGAAACGGGCCTAGAACGCAATCATGGGCCGCGGATGAACGCCTATAAGTCACTTGTTTTGTTATCGGCGTTGATCGGCGGCCCTTTATTTCCAGCTAGATCGAGCTGAGCCCCCCTCGAAAGATCCCCTTCCCTTCAGCACCCCAAGCGTATTATCCTGGTAGCGTATGATCGAAGACTTGCTCCAACCGCGCCATTTGCTGATAATTCTGGCAGTCGCACTTTTTTTGTTCGGCCCCAAGAAGCTGCCTGAACTCGGCAAGGGATTGGCCGAGGGAATCCGGGGATTCAAAGAGGCTATCAAGCCGCAACAGCCCCCGCGCGATCCTTCCGCCTAAGCCGACCTCCGAGCCCGTAGGGGCGGGTTCGCCCAGAGCCTCCCGGGTGGGGTTGTGACCGTTTTCAGCCACTCTGCCGCCGCCCGCCAATCCTTCGCGCTTTAGCCTCCCTTTCAGAAGAACCAAATCGCATCGCCAGATTAGTTGGGTATTCTTGTGTCCAGAGGGGTGTGCGCCGGAAGCCCTGCGATTTTGGCATAATTGCAAGTAAGCACTCAGTCTTTAACCGTCAGGCCCGATCCGCGGGCAGAACCTTGGGAGGGTAGATATGACAAACAGATGGACTATAGCGGCGGCTCTGCTGGCAACGAGCATCGCCATGGCTCAAGATTTCAAACTGGGATCGAAGGTAGACAACTTTTCCGTTCAGAACCTGGATGGCACGCCCGCAACATTCGACAATCTGAAGGGCGATGTCACAGTGGTCGTTTTCACCTCCGTGCAATGCCCCGTTTCGAACTCGTACAACGACCGCATGAACGCGCTCTATCGCGATTACGGCGCAAAGGGTGTTCACTTTGTTTTTCTGAACGCCAACAGTACCGAGCCGGCGGCGGCGGTAGCCGAGCACGCCAAGGCGCACTTTGCCTTCCCGGTCTACAAAGACGTGGACAACGTGGCGGCGGACCGATTTGACGCTCACTCGACGCCCGAGGCTTATGTCATCGATCATGCGGGCACGCTCGTATATCACGGGTCCATTGACGATTCGCAAAATCCCGCCGGCATACGGAATCAGTGGCTGCGGCAGGCGCTCGATTCGGTGATTGCCGGAACGCCGGTTGAGAAGGCGGAGACCAAGGCTTTCGGCTGTTCGATCAAGCGGGTGAAGAAGTCGTTGTGAGGCTCCCGGCGGTAATCGTTGCGGCGGCATCGTTGACATGGGCGGCAGGATTGCTGCCCATGGACGAAGCCATCTTCAGCCGCGCGCTCGCCGATCACAAAGGCAAGCTGGTTCTGTTCGATTTTTGGGCCACTTGGTGCGAGCCGTGCCGGGCGGAGCTTCCGGAGCTGGCGAAATTGGAGCAGCGATGGAAGTCGCGGGGCTTGGTGCTCGTCACCGTTTCAGCCGACGAACCGGACCAGGAGGCGGCTGCCGCCGCATTCCTGGAAAAATGCGGAGTCGCGCCACCCGCCTACGTCAAGCACGTCGCCAACGATGAGGATTTCATCAACTCGATCGATACTAAATGGAGCGGCGCTTTGCCCGCCCTGTTCTTGTATGACCGGGCAGGACAGCGCGTGGCCTCGTTCATCGGTGAGACGGATATCGCCGATGTTGAACGCGCGCTGCGCAAGCTGTTATAACCCGTGGGACAAGGTGGAAGCTCTGCAAGGCGGCGGTGGAAGCGCTTACCCCTGATTATCCGGCGCTGCTGGAGCGGCACGGCAAGGTCCAGTCGGAGGCGCTCAATCGCGTCACCGTGGATTTCGGAGGCGCCTCCCTGCCGAGGCAGGCTGGACATTGCGGCACGAAACCGCTTACATTGGTCCCTGCAAGAGAAACAGTTTTGCGTACAAAACCGGAAACCCTGCGAAGGGCTCTATTATGAAAACGCTTCGCAAGAGTGTGATGTTGGTAACGGGCATCCTGGCTGTATGGGCGTTTCAGGTCTTCTCCGCCGCACCTGGCAGTGCCGCACCCGCCGCTGCGCCCGACGATGCTCCTCGCAGCATCGCGCCTTACTTCACGCCGGCCGCATCGTCCCCGAAGACGCCGGACTCCGACGGCTTCCTCCAGCGCTGGCTGCTTCTGGAGCCTATCAACAAGCCGAACCGGACCAACACCGTGTTCACCGACAGCTACATCCGCGACGCCATGAACACCGAGTACTTCCCCAACCAGTTCACCGTCGTTCCGCATGACGGCGACAAGCTGACGGTTGCCGGTGAGGAACTCGCATGGCACGCTCTGGATTCCGCCAATTTCAACGTCAAGCTTTTTCGCTTCGCCTATGGCCTGAACAAGCCGGCGTACGGCGTCCTGTTCTGGGCTGTCACCGTCGTCAACAGCCCGCGTCAGATCGAGAACGCTCGCATGGCGGTCGGCTCCAATTCGGCGTCAATGTGGTGGCTCAACGGCAAGGAGGCCGTCATCCTCTCCGGCGATCGGCGCATGGTTATGGATGACTGCGTCTCCAAACGGCTCACGCTCAACAAGGGCCGGAACGTGATTCGCGGCGCCGTGATCAACGGTCCACGTCATGTGGACCAAGACGCTCGACCCCAAATCCCCCGACTTCGGATTCAAAGACGATACCGTCGTTGCCTCGTCCGACGGCGTCGAGGACTGCGATGCCATCGATCCGGCGTTCTTGCTCGATCCCACCGATGGCCGGCTGTGGCTCAGCTACGGGACCTACTTCGGCTACATACGCTTGGTCGAACTCGATCCCAAAACGGGACTACGCACCCCGGGCAACCAGCCATTGAACATCGCCATCGACATGGAAGCCACTGCGATGATGTATCGCGACGGCTGGTACTACCTGCTGGGCACGCACGGCACATGCTGCGACGGCGCCAACTCCACCTACAACATACGTGTGGCCCGTTCGCGGAAGGTGACCGGTCCGTACCTGGATAACGTGGGCATCGACACGCTCAAGGGCGGCGGCAAGCTCTTTGTGGCCGCCAGCGGCCGGTTTGTCGGGCCCGGCCACTTCGGCAGGCTGGACCTGGGCGAAGGCGTGGAGAAGTTCTCCTGTCATTACGAGGCCGATCTGGACCGCGGCGGCCGCAGCGTGCTGGACATTCGCCCGATGCTCTGGAAAGACGGATGGCCCGTTGCCGGCGACAATTTTCGGGAAGGCACATATGAGATCGAGTCCGAACGCAGCGGCTATGCGCTGGAGTTGGCTGTCGATTTCGTGCGGATGGCTGGCGGCATGCGCGGCTTTGGCCCCCCAAGCGGCCCCGTGACGCCGATTCCTGCCCAGGAACTAGCCCAGGTCTCAACGAACTGGCCGGCCGGCAGCATCGACATTCGCATCGGCGACTACATGTTCCGGCCCCATCAGAAGTGGACGATCACGCCCGTCGCCAACGCCGGCGGCTATCCCGGTTCGACCTATTTCAAGATCGCCATCGCCGGCACCGATCGCACGCTGGCTGCAACCGCCGACGGTGAAGTGGTAGCGGTCCCCGCCTTTACCGGAAGTCCCGAACAACTGTGGCGCATCGACCAGTTGACCGACGGCACCTACCGCATCATGCCCAAATCGATGCCCAACTCCAAGGAGCCCATGGCACTGACCGCAGTGGGCCACAGCACTCCGACGCTGGCCAAGTTCCACCCCAACAGCGACAAGTCCCGGTGGAACTTTAGAAAGCTCTGAGGTCGGCAGACCAAACAATCGGCAATTGTCAACGCCATTGGAAGCCTAGTGGCGCCTCTCGTCGGGGGCTTCGAGGAATACCGCGGTTTCCTTGTTGGGCTTCGACTGCCCAGGATGGCCCCGCACACTTTCGCGGACGTTAGGGCGGCGAACTACTATCACAGCTATCGCAGATGAGAGCTTGCGCCGGTGGTGGTTGAAGGCTATGCTCATACAAGATTTCACGACAATGAAGAACCCGGTTCTCTCTGTCCTTTTGCTTTGCGGCGCCGGAGCGCTCACGCTCCTCGCGGCCGATTCCTGGCGCAAGAAGCCGTATACCGCATGGGACGACGCAGACATCCATAAGATCCTCAACGACTCGCCTTGGGCGCGGGAGCTGGACATAATTACCGGCGGTTCCGCCGATGGGGCGCACAGCAGCAGCCCGGTGGCCGGAGCCGGCGGGGGCTCAGGGGGTGGCGGGGGAGGCATGGGCGGCCAGGGCGGAGGCAATGCCGGGACGGAGGGCCCCCGCGCACCCGCGTTGCGCCTCGTGGTGCGTTTTGTGAGCGCGTTGCCAGTCCGGCAGGCGATGATGCGCGCGCGGTACGGCGACCAGGTAGGGGACTCCCCCGCGGCGGCCAAGGCGCTCTCCACGCCCGATGACTACTACGTCGTGGCACTCGCCGGGCTGCACCGCCTGCCCGCGGATGTCCAGAGCGTCAAAGAGAAGTCCTGGCTGCGCGCGAAGGGGAAGGCTCCGTTCGGGCCGGTCCAGGTACTGGCGGAGCATGGGATGATCGTGCTCTTCTTCCCGCGTAAGGGCCATCCCGTCGCCGTGGAGGACGTAGAGGTCGAGGTGCAAGTGCAGTTGCCTGACCTCGTCGGCCCCATTCGGCGCTCTTTCAAGCTGAAGGACATGATGTACGACGGCAAGCTCGAGCTCTAGCGCGCTTCCGTCCGACAGGCAGCCAGTCCACCAGGACGCTCATCAAGCGCGGTTCCCAGTTCAGAACGCTGCGGATGAAGGTATTATCGCTGTTTCTTCCGGCGACCCCTTTCGGAGCACCATTGTTACCAGGTCGTTGATCGAGATCAGTTCGCTGGATCCGAGGTTTACGGGCGTGGCAATTAACTGGTCGCAGTGCATGATCCTGTCGATGCCAAGCACGCAGTCTTCGATGAAGCAGAAGCTCCGTGTCTGGGTTCCGTCACCCCAGATTTCGATGGTCATGTCGCCCTTGTCTTTTGCCTCGATCACTTTGCGGGAGATCGCGGCTGGAGCCTTTTCGCGGCCTCCGAAGCAGCTTCCGTGAGGTCCGTAGATATTGTGGAAGCGCGCGATGTGGGTTTCCAGACCACGTTCCGCCCAGTATTCCTGGCAGAACATCTCAGAGATCAGTTTCTCCCAGCCGTATCCCCGCTCCGCCATGGCAGGATAGATTCCTTCAGTGCCCGCACGTTCGGATCCTTCTTCAGGTCCGTGTTGTAGGCGCAGGCCGACGAGGAGAAGAAGTAGCGCTTCACTCCAGCTCGCCATGGTAGTGTCGCCGGTGCGGGCATTTTCACAGCACTTCCACTTTATGGTCGAGTTGCGCACATAATGTGATTGCATGCCGGTAACGATGAAAGATATCGCTCGCGAGCTGGGTGTCTCGGTGGTTACCGTATCCAAGGTCGTGCGGAATCACGCCGACATCAGCGAGGAGACACGGCAACGCGTCCTCAAGCGTATCAAGGAGCTGAACTATCAGCCGAATCTCGCTGCCCGCGCGCTGGTAACTGGAAGGACTTATGCGGCCGGTCTGATCGTTCCCGACCTGGTGCATCCCTTCTTCGCGGAGGTGGCAACGGGACTGTCGGAAGTTCTTCGCAAGAAGAACTACAGCCTCCTCATCTCATCATCTCAGGGCGATCCCGATCTCGAGCGGCAGGAGATCAAACGCCTGCTGAGCCGCCGTCTGGATGCGCTGATGATCGCATCGGCGCAATGGACCGTGGAGAGTTTCCGGCGAATTGAAGAACAGAAGATTCCCTATGTATTGATTGATCGCGCGTTTCTCGGAATGCAGGCGAACTTCGTCGGGGTGGACGATATCGCGGTTGGGAGGCTGGCTACGGAACACCTCATCGACATTGGCTGCCGCCGCATCGCACACATCCGGGGACCCGCCGCAAGCACTGCCGCCGGGCGACTCGAGGGTTACAGCCAGGCCCTGACCAAACACCATCTCACTCCGCTCCAGGAATACGTATTGGCCGGCAGATCGCCGGATGTGGACAGTTGGAGCAGTGGCCACGAAGCGATGAAGAAGCTGCTGGAACTGGATCCGAAACCGGACGGTGTATTCTGCTACAACGATCCCATCGCCATCGGCGTGATCGACGCGATCATCGAGGCAGGGTTGCGTGTGCCCGGCGATATCGCGGTCATCGGTTGCGGCAATCTCCATTTCGACAAGTCTCTGCGCGTGCCTCTTTCCAGCATCGACCAGCAAAGTGTGGCCATTGGTGAGCGTACCGGAAAGCTCGTACTGTCGCTGATTGAGGCGAAAAACCCGCCTCCTCCGAAACGCATTCTTCTGGAACCGAAGGTAGTGAAGCGCCAATCGACGCAGCGTTGAACCCGAGACCGCGGCGGGTCTTTCTTGGGTCCGACGTTCACGCAATTCCAGGGCTGGTGGCGGTTTCGGTTTCGCCGGCCGAACAAACCGTGGCCGCGCAGTGGCTCCCGGCCGGTCTTGGCGGAAGGGCGGCCAGAACCGCGGCCGTGGTTGACTTCGCCGGCGCGCAAAAGTTGTCGAAGAGGAGCAAGAGAAAGTGGTATTTCACGCCGACCACGGTCCACGGCGATTTCACCGCGCTCGCGACCCTGCCGCGGGTGACGCCCGGCGTGAAAACCGTCTTCGATCGTGGCGGGGCCGAGAACACGCAATGCGGGAAGCAATGGTTATAGAATCATTGGAGATCTCTATGCCTTCAATCACGCGCCGCAGCCTGATTTCTTCCGGACTCGCTCTCTCCGCTTCGTCCCTATTCGGGCGATCGGCCTGGGCCGCCGCAGCGTTAGCTGACGGCGCAGAGGGCGCAACAGCCATCCCGGCCATCGCGCCTCGCGAACAACTGCTGTTCGATTTTGGCTGGAAGTTCACTTTCGGCCATGGCTCCGATCCAACCAAAGACCTGGGGTTCGGTTTCGGTCAGGCTGACTTCTCCAAGACTGGTGACTTCAAGCCGGCAAAGGCCGGATTTGACGATTCCCACTGGCGCAACCTCAACCTCCCGCACGATTGGGCGGTGGAACTTCCGTTCGTACACGACGACGCCGGCATCGGTGGAGACTCCGCGCTGAATGGGCACGGTTATAAGCCACTCGGCCGCCGGTTCCCCGACACGAGCGTGGGCTGGTACCGGCGCGAATTTGAAATTCCCGCCGGCGACCTGGGACGCCGGATCTGGGTGGAGTTCGATGGCGCCTTCCGCGATGCCCTGGTCTGGGTGAACGGCTGCTTTGTTGGCCGCAACGACAACGGCTATGCCGGGTTCCGGTTCGACCTCTCGGATTTCCTGGCGTACGGGAAGAAGAACTGGATTCTTGTCCGCGTCGATGCCAGCTTTGGCGACGGCTGGTTCTACGAGGGCGCCGGAATCTATCGCCACGTGTGGCTCATGAAATCGGAGGCGGTGCATCTGGGCAAATGGGACAGCACCGTCCGTGCCACGGTGAATGGCGATTCGGCGACGCTGGCGCTTGCCACGGTCGTGGAGAACGAAGGCCATCAGCCGGCAAGCGCCAAGGTGAGCTGGAAGATCCTCGATGGCAAAGGCGCTACGGTGGCAACAGCCGAAGCGCCGGCGCAGGCCATCGCCGTCGATGGCTCCGCCGCCTACGGCGCAACCGCGAAACTGCCAAACCCGGCGCTCTGGTCGGTGGATGAGCCGCACTTGTACTCGGCTGTGGTGACCGTGGAAACCGACGGCAAGGCGCGCGACGCGGAGCGCGTCTCCTTTGGCGTCCGCACGGCGGTGTTCGACGCGGACAAAGGCTTCTTCCTCAACGGCAAGTTCCTCAAGATACAAGGCGTGTGCAACCACCAGGACCACGCGGGCGTTGGCGCCGCCGTGCCCGACCGTCTGCAGTGGTTCCGGCTCGCGGTAATGCGCGAGATGGGCTCCAACGCGGTACGCACTTCACATAACCAGCCCACGCCCGAGTTGGTGGAAGCCTGCGACCGCATGGGCATGATGATGATGTGCGAGAGCCGCCAAATGAGTTCGAACCCCGAGGGCATGAAGCAACTCGAGTACATGGTGAAACGCCATCGCAATTCGCCCTCGATCATCCTTTGGTCCATCGGCAATGAAGAATGGCAATTGCAGGACTCGATGGCCGAGCAGGGCGCGAACATAGCCGCTACCATGGTCCGGCGCTCTCACCAGCTCGATCCCACTCGCCCCGTCTCCGCCGCCGTCAATGGAAACAACGAAAAGGGCGTCTCCGAGGCGTTTGACATCATCGGATTCAACTACAACGAGAACAACCCCGACGTCTTTCACAAGAAGTTCCCCAAACGCCCCATCTACGGCTCGGAAACGTCGAGCGCCATCAGTACGCGGGGCGAGTACTTCACTGACCCGATGCGCAACACGGTGAACTCGTACAACGGCGTGGTTGGATGGGGTAAGACGCCTGAAGAGTGGTGGAAGTTTTATGGCACGCGCGAATGGGAGGCCGGCGGCTTCGCCTGGACCGGTTTCGATTACCGCGGCGAACCGACGCCCTACAAGTGGCCTTCCATCAATTCGCAGTTCGGCATCGTGGATATGTGCGGGTTCCCGAAGGACTACTTCTATTACTACAAGGCATGGTGGCGAAAAGAGCCCTCACTGCATTTGTTCCCGCATTGGGATTGGCCGGGGCGGGAAGGCCTTGAGATTCCAGTGTGGGTCTATTCCAACCTTGAGGAAGTCGAACTATTCCTCAATGGCAAGAGCCTCGGCAGCCAGAAGGTCCCGCAACTCGGCCATGTGGAGTGGAGGGTGAAATACGAGCCGGGCGCGATCGAAGCGCGGGCTTCGAAGGGTGGCAAGGTGGTCCTGATCGAAAAGCGCGAGACCACTGGGGAGCCGGCTTCCTTACGCTTGACGGCCGATCGCCTCGAGGTGGATGCCGATGGCGAGGACGTAGCCATGGTCAAAGTGGAGGTCCTCGACAAGAATGGCCGTCACGTGCCCACCGCGAATACGAAGATCGGGTTCACGGTCTCCGGCGCCGGAGCATTGATCGGGGTTGGCAACGGCGACCCCAACTGCCCGGAGAGCGACAAAGAGCCGCACCGTTCGCTGTTCAACGGGTTGGCGCAGGTCATCGTTCAAGCCGGCATGCGCCCCGGCGAGATTCGCATCGAGGCGTCGAAAGAAGGCTGGGATGGTCCAGTGCTGACGCCGGCCAAGCTTGCGATCGTCGCCAGGAGAGTGGAACGCCGGCCTTCCGTACCGTATGTGCGGCAGGGTTAAGGACGATAGCGAATACTTCGGATGGAGGTCCAAATGAACAAGAAACCCGAACTGTCCAGGCGGCTCTTTGCAGCTGCCCTCGCGGGTTCGCCCGCCATCGCCGCGCAGATTGCGGCCGCCCCTCAAGCCGCACCAGCCGCGGGCGGCGCGCCAACTCCTCCGGCTCCGGCGCGAAGGCCGCAGCAGCCGGAGCCGCTGCCCTTCGCGGAGACTCTGGCCTTTACACGCAAGGACCTTGAACTGCGCACGACTCCGTACCCGCTCTCGCAGGTGCGCTTGCTGGCCGGTCCCTGCCTGAAAGCCGCGAATGCCAACCGCGCCTACCTGATGCGCATCGCGGCGGACCGGCTCTTGCACACGTTTCGCTTAAACGCGGGTCTGGCGAGTTCGGCGCTGCCGCTCGGAGGATGGGAGGAACCCACAGGCGAGCTTCGCGGCCACACCATCGGGCACTACCTGTCGGCGTGCGCGTTGCGGGCAGCTTCGGCAGGAGATGCGGAACTCAAGGCACGCGGCGACGAGATCGTCGAGGGACTCGCGAAATGCCAGGCCAAACTCGCCGGCGGCTACCTGAGCGCCTATCCCACCGAGTTCTACGACCGCCTGGACAAACGACAGCGCGTCTGGGCTCCCTTTTACACCTACCACAAGATCTTTGCGGGCCTGCTCGACATGCACGTTCACGCCGGCAACAAGCAGGCGCTGGAAGTCGCCGCCGGCATGGCGGGCTGGGCGGATGAATGGAGCGCCTCCAAACCCGAAGCCCACATGCAGGAAGTCCTGCGGGAGGAATTCGGCGGCATGAGCGAGTCGTTCTACAATCTCGCGGCCTTGACCAACGACCTCCGCTGGGCGAAGGCGGGCGACCGGTTTCAGAAGAAGGAGTTCCTCACGCCGCTCGCGCAACACCGCGACGAACTGCGCGGACTGCATATGAACACGCACGTTCCGCAGGTGATCGGCGCGGCCCGGCGCTTCGAACTGACTTGCGATCCGCGGTTCCGCAGCGTGGCGGAGTTCTTCTGGTACGCAGTCTCGTCCGCCCGAACCTTTGCGACCGGCGGAAGCAGCACGGCCGAACTCTGGCGGGCATCTCCGGGCCGGCTGGCCGCCGAGTGGCGGATGGGACCGAACCACCAGGAGTGCTGCTGCGCGTACAACATGATGAAGCTAACGCGCCACCTGTACTCTTGGAATGGCGATCCGCGTTACTTCGACTATTACGAGCGCAATCTATTCAACCACCGCTTGGGCGCCATACATCCCGAAACAGGCCATTCGGTCTACTTTCTGTCCATGGCTCCCGGAGCTTGGAAGGGGCTCTGCGACGACGAGAAGTCATTCTGGTGCTGCACGGGTACGGCCTTTGAGGAGTTCTCCAAACTGAACGACAGCATCTACTACCGCGATGAGCGCGGCATTTCGGTGAACCTGTTCATCGCGTCGGAGCTGGACGACAAGGAGCGCACGATTGGCGTGCGCCAGGACACGCGCTTTCCGGATGAGCCTCGCACGACTGTCACGATCACGAAGGCACCCGCGTCCGCATGGACGCTGCGCCTGAGGGTTCCGTCGTGGACCTCAGCCGCGTCGGTCAAGGTGAATGGCCGCGCCTTGGAACCAACCCCCGGAGCCGGCAGCTATCTCAGCATCACCCGCGCATGGAAGAGGGGCGACCGCGTCGATCTCGAGCTGCCCATGAGTTTGGCGGCCGAGCCATTTGCGGACGAGCCGACCGTACAGGCTTTCCTGTACGGGCCGATTGTTCTTGCAGGCGATCTGGGTAGTGAGGGGTTGACGGACGCCCTGATTAACGGCCAGCAAGGCCCCGCAGTGAGCAAGGTTCCGCTGAGCGTGCCCGATTTGCGCGCTTCAGGGAAGAAGCTCGAAGACTGGATCAAACCGGAAGGCACGGCGCCTCTCGCGTTCCGCGCTGCAACTGCCGGCGACAGCGTTAGGCTCAAGCCGCTAAATCAGTTGTGGGGAAGGTTCGCCACCTACTGGACGGTGTCGTAATCGCGCATTAGATCGTGGCGGCCCGGATCCACCACCGTTCGGCGGTTCGGGCCCGGCGTTCTGTCGGAACCGGTGTGGCTAGACAAATCCGGGTCTAAAGGATTCTCTATGGGTTGCTTGCTGGGGCGCGACGTTGCCCTCGAGGTCTTGGCCTATCGCCAGCAGGTGGCCGTTTTCAAGTTGTCGGCATGCGTCGGACATGGCGGGTTGGGCGAGCCCTCCCTTGCGCCTAATCCACCGCAGATTCGGCGTGCAGTGTAAGAATGGACAGTTTCGAAGCGTAGAGCCCTGATTTCATGGTGCGCCCGAGGTGATTCGAACACCTGACCTTCTGGTTCGTAGCCAGACGCTCTATCCAGCTGAGCTACGGGCGCATGCCGGGGGGCAACTCTTACACTCTACCCAACCGCGCGGTCCTAGCGCAAGCGCCAGACACCGCGAAAACTCCCCGCGGCTTTTGGCACAATAACAGTGTCCCCATGACCGAACGACTTTATTATACCGATTGCTATCTCCGCACTTTCACCGCGCACCTCACCGCCGCCGATCCGGACGGACAGGTTGTCTACCTCGATCGCACCGCCTTCTATCCGACTTCCGGCGGCCAGCCCTTCGACACAGGCTCTATCGCCGGTGTCGCCGTCCTCGAGGTCTCCGAGGATGGCGAACGCGTCGCGCATCGCCTCGCCGCGCCGGTTCCCGCCGGGCCGGTCGCCTGCGAGATCGATTGGAATCGACGCTTCGATCACATGCAGCAGCATTCCGGCCAGCACCTGCTCTCGGCGGTCTTCGAGGAACTCTGCGGCCTGCACACCGTCAGTTTTCACCTGGGCGCCGACTCGTCGACCATCGATCTCGAAGGAGGCCCCGTCGAGCCGCGCACCGCCGAGCAAGCCGAGCGCCGCGTCAACGACCTGGTCTTCGAAAATCGGCCCATCACCGTCCAGTTCGAGGAGGCCGCCCACGCGCAAGGCCTGCGCAAAGCTTCGGACCGCGAAGGCACCCTGCGCATCGTCACTATCGAGGGGCTCGATCGCAGCGCTTGCGGCGGCACGCACTTACGCGCCACCGGCGAAATCGGCGCGGTACTCATCCGTAAGCTGGAAAAGATACGCCAGTCCACGCGCGTGGAATTCCTGTGCGGAGGCCGCGCCGTCGGCCGCGCGCACGCGGATTACCAGGCGCTGGCGCAAATCGCCCAGCTCTTCTCTTCCCCGCTCGACGAGACGCCGGCGCTGGTCGCCGCGCAGCTCGAAACCGCACGCGCCGCCGATAAGGCCCGCCGGAAATTGGAACTCGATCTGGCCGGCTACCAGGGCCGCGAACTATATCACACCACCGAACCCTCGGCCGATGGCGTGCGGCGCATCGTGCGCCGGCTGGAAGGCGGCAGCCTGGAGGAACTTCGCGCCGTGGCGCAGAGCTTCACCGAGCAGCCCAAAGCGGTATTCCTAGCCGTGCTCGCCAACCCGCCCTCCGTGCTGCTCGCGGCATCTGCGGATTCCGGAATCGATGCCGGTAAATTGGTGAAAGCGGCCGTAACCGCAGCCGGCGGCCGCGGCGGCGGCACCGCCCGTTTGGCGCAGGGCAGCGTGCCCGATCGAAGCTCGCTCGCTTGCGTCGCGGAATCCTTGAGCTGAATCTACTTCCGTTTTCCCGGTTTCGCCGCTGGGCGAAGCAGCGATTCGATAGCCACCCTCAGCTTCGCTTCCTGCTGGTCGCCGAAGAAATCGGCTTCGGCGCCCTCGTGTTGTTCGCGAATCGTCCCTTGCCGGTCTATGAACAGCAGAATCGGCATGTGCGGGGCACGATCGAGCGAATAATTGCAGAATTCGAGCGCCGACATGCCGCCGCCCCCCGGCAGCGCCGGGCTGAATCCCACCGGAAAAGCGGGACGATAAAACTTCACAAAGACCGCCACGGCGTTTTGCGCCCCGTCGTCAATGGCCGAACCGACGATCTGCAATCCGCGCGGCGCATAGTCCGGAAGCAATTTGTTCAGGATCTCCACGGTATGCTGGCAATGCGAACACGTGGTGAGGATGAAAGCCACGAGCAGCGGCTTACCTTTATACTGGCTCAGCTTCAGCGGCTGAGCTTTCACCATGTCGATTGTAAACTCCGGTGCTTTCCGGGGCACTTGTTGCGCCGCGCCCGAGGCCGCCAGCAGGAGACCCATGCCGGCCTTGGCCAACCATCCTCGCTTTGCCATGAAATCTCAGTGTAACCCGGCTTCCAGCCCTTCTATGCTGGTCACCACCGCCCCTTTGCGCCGCAATTCGAAATGGCCATCGTCCCCCGTGCCACTAACGCTCTCGCCCGTCTCCGCCTCCACCGTCATCTTCTTCCATTTCTTTGCCAAGATATTTCGATAGGCGGTGAAATACCGCCGCGCGCTGGCCTCGTCATCCCATTCCACGGCATACAGGAGCACTACCCGGCCGGCTTTCTTGTTCTCGAGCAAGCCGAACGTGGACCCGCGCCAATGCGGAGCGATCTCCCGCGCCAGCTCCTTGCTCCCGTACTGTTCCAGGAGAATGGCGTGCTCCAGTTCGCCCAGCGTCCCGCCCACCAGCGGCTTGTAGCCGCGCGCCAGATGCGGCTCCGGAAGGTCCGGCTGGGAAGGCTTCAGCTTGGCGAAGTAGGCTTCCGGATGAATGATCTGTTGCGTCGATACGGGCGCTTTCTCGAATACTTCGGCGAAACCCCATTCGCCGTCGCGATCGATCACCGCATTCTGAAACGTCATGCCCTTGGTATACGGGAATATCAACGATCGGCGGAGGTAGAGCGGAGAGTTATCGAATACCGGGTACTGGCTGCCGCCGCTTTCACCTAGTCCGGCCATGGTCGCGGCCAGCCCCGGATTGCCCTTGAGCGTTTGGCCCTCGCGCCGCGCCATGTACTCGCTCATCATCCAGGTAGCCTGGCCTTCCATGACGGCCAGGCGGGCGGTCGAGCCGTCGTCATTCTTTTGCCCGTGCTTGATGTACTTCGCCAGGTTGAAATTCTGGTCGGCGAGCGCGTGTGAAAGCTCGTGCGCCAGCACCGGTTCCTGGTTGTCCTCGGAGGTCGATTCGGTAATGAACAGCCGCTTCTTGTTGTAGTCGTAAAAGGCCGCGGCTTGTTCGGTCAACAGATCCACGGTGCTTCCAGCCAGGTCGAAGTTCGGTGGCACCAGGCCGAACTTCTTCAGTGTCAACTCCTCGGCGCGAACCTCCTCGGGGCTCGCCACCTCCCTCACGCGCTTTTTCAGAAACTGAGTGACCTGATCTTTGCTGATGAAGTCGCACGGCACCTGGTGCTTCCAGGAGAGGCCGGTGATGCGGCTGAGTTCTTGCGAAATCGCGGGAACTTCGCCGCACAACCCGCTGCGACGGCCATCGGTGGACGCACAGGCGACCGACACCAGCAGGGCGGCCAGCCCGATAGTCCACGCCCTACTCAGCTTTCCCGGCAACCGCACCTTCTCAGAATACCGCGCTACAATAAGTGATCGATCCCACTTGATTTTTTCGAGGAGACCTTCTTTGGCTGACGATAAGACCTACCGAGCGGAGTACCTGGGCAGCGGCACCTTCGTATTTCACAAACCGCCACGTAAGAAGCACAAAGTGCGCCAGAGCCAATTGCGTAACCCGCAGCGCGGCTCGCGCAAGTAACGGCGCTAACGGCGCGCGCGGCGCCCGGAATCCATCCAGCGTAAAAGGCCTTCGAGCGCCGCCTTTTGAATCACGAAGGCCCCCACAAAGCTGCCGAGCAACGCCGTTCCGATTACTACCGCTTCCATCTCAAACCCTCTCGTCGAGATTGAGAAATTGCAATTTGCCTGCCATGCGCCAACCGGCCTCGTTCTGCTCGTCTTAGCCGCTCGGTGGACGCTTTCAGCTTGCGGCCCGCGGCACGAATTTGACGGCGCGTGACGAGAATTTGCCGCAAAACGCATCCGCGAAGCGGGGCGGGCCTGGCCAAACTTACCTGGTAACGGGGCGGAACCCGTAAAAGCGCGCATTTCCGGGCGCCAGGTTGTAGTCGCCTTTGCCGCTTCGGTCTACGAATAGGATGGTCAGGTTATCGCCGATGTCCTTGACGCTCCGGTACATCCACATCTGAAACGAATGGCCGTGTCCCGCATCCTGCTCATGTAGTTCGATCTCGTCCGGCGGACCGTAGACGATGTAGATGTGGCCGCGATCGGTCTGCCACCCCGGCCTGCCGGATGCCGTCCCAAAGTGCCGGTTGGCATAGCCGATGCGGCGGTAATGTTCAGTCTTGAATGCGTTTTCAGCCGTGCCCGGCTTTGGATCGCGCCGCAGCCAGAACTGCTCGATAAACTTGTCCCGCTCGTCATCGGTTGTTAGTTTCTGGAAAGCGGCACGCTCCGGGTCGGAGATGATATACACCACGTCCTCATTGAGCCACTTTGTATAAGAAGATGTCGGGGACGCCGCGGTCGCGGCATTCTGCCCCGCCGGCTCCGCTTGCCAGGCGGCCAGAGCCACCGCAGCGCTTGCGATGAGAATTACGGCGGCGGCGAGCGGAGTCCAACCGCTAACCGGCCGCGAGGGATAGAGTAGACGATGAATGCGTTTCACGAGACTACCTCCTGTAGCCGCCAGGGCCGGTTCGCGCACCGCCCCACGGCTTTGTTCGAGCGCGGCCAGCGCACTGGCGTATTCGTGCGCCTGGCCGGTCAGTTGGACAACCATGTCATCGCAGCAAGCTTCGCGCTCGGCGCGGATCACCCGCGAGATCCACCAGGCCGCCGGATGATAGAAAAACAACCCCTCCACCAGTCGCTGCAACACATTCACTAGGTAATCGCAGCGCCGAATATGCGCCAGCTCGTGCATCAGGATGGCTTCGACTTGCCCGGGCGGCAAGGCGGTCAGCAACCCGATGGGCACCAGAACGATGGGGCGGAAATGCCCCAGCACCATCGGCACATCGGCCAGGCAGGATTCGAGCAGCACCACCGGCCGCGAAACCCGGCAACGGGCGCTCCACCGCGTGAGTTGCTCCTGCCAGCGCGCGGGCGCGCAGCACACGCCCCGGCGGCGCAGGCGGCACGCCGATAACCACCCGGCCACTTGCCGCAAATAAAATATCCAAACTCCCGCGACCCAGAACGAGGCCAGCCACGGCGCCATGGCGGCAAGCACCGGATTCGATGCATCGGAGGCATCCGGACCGATGGGAACCCGCCACGCAGGATAACCCGGCGGCGCAATATTCCGCAGATGTTGCTCGCTTTCCGGCAGCATGCGAACCAGAGTCAGACCGAAACCGGCGAGCAGGGCGAGGAGCGCCCCACACGCCGCCCAATAGCGAACTCGCGGCGAGCGCGTTGCCGCCAAGACCACCGCCAGCGCCGCGGCGGCAATCGCCCCCTCCCATAGAGAATGCAAAAGCGCCCAACCGGCCGCACCGGCCGCCGGAGCCGCCATCCAGGTTTCCAGAAAGTTCATTTTTCCCCCTTCCGGTATTCGTCCAGCAGCCTGCGCAATTCCGCCAGTTCCCCTTTCGTCGCCCTTCGCGCCGAGAGCGCGCCCATCAACAACGCCTTGGCCGAACCGCTGAAAGCCCGCTCCATCAAGTCTCCGGCGAGTTGCCGTTGCGTCCACTCACGCGGCCGAGCGGCTTCGTAGATGTGCGCGCGCTGCTTCTCATCGCGCCGCACCAACCCCTTTTCCGCCATGATCTGCATGAATTTCAGGACGGTACTGTATTGCGCCACGCGCCGGCGGCCGATCACGTCGTGCACCTCACGCACGGTGGCCGGTCCGAGGCTCCACAGCACAGTGAGAATTTCAAGCTCGGCGTCGGTGGGTCTGGGCGGTTCGTTTGCCATATACGAAGACTTTACTAGTAAAGTTTTCGTATGTCAAGGGGGTTTGAGAGAATTGACGCAGCCAGAATTCTGGCCGCCGATAAACGCCGGTGCACACCGATAACAAAGCCGATGTTTTATCGGCGTCCATCGGCGTTTATCGGCGGCCCACCATCCGGCCATTTTTGCGCTATCGTTATGCCCATGCAATACCGCGTCCTCTTCGATTTCGAAATCGACTTTTCCAACGGCGGAGGTCTCAAAGGCCATGACTTTCGCCTCGATATCGCCGGCGACGATATCGGCGATGCCGCGCTCGCCGATGCCATCGTCCGCGATTTGCGCCTCCTCATGGTGGGCGCCGTGCGCATCGGCAACAAGCGCATCATCGCCGAACCGCACAAACGGCGCGAACCGGAGCGCGGCCCGATCGACCTCAGTCACCCCATCGAGGACGGCATGCTCACCTACCCCGGCCTTCCGGCGCCGGCCATTCGCCCTTTTCTCACCCGCGAGGCCAGCCGCGCCCACTATGCGCCCGGTACCGAGTTCCACATCGGCCGCATCGATATGGTCGCGAACACCGGCACCTACCTCGATACCCCGTTTCATCGCTTCGCCGGCGCGGCCGACCTCGCAACCATCGATCTGGCACTGATCGCCGACCTTCCCGCCATGATCGTTCGCGCCAGCGGCATGGCGACGCGCGCCATCGATCGCGCCGTTATCGCGGCCACTCTCGCCAACCACAACCCCGCCGGAGCCGCCGTCCTCATCCACACCGGCTGGGCCGCTCATTGGGGCACCGGCCGCTATTTCGACGGTCATCCTTTTCTCACGGCCGATGCCGCCCATTGGCTTATCGAGCAACGCATCGCGCTCTGCGGCATCGACTCCCTCAACATCGACGATACGTCCGGCGGCGCGCGCCCTGTTCACAGCGCGCTGCTGGGTGCGGGCATTCCGATCGTCGAGCACCTCCGCGGCCTGGAGCAACTGCCAACCGCCGGCTTCCGTTTTTCAGCCGTGCCCGCGCCGGTGCGTGGGCTCGGGAGTTTCCCCGTTCGCGCGTACGCGATTTTCTAGTACCGAGACCCATATATCGCCAATCCAAGTACAATTAGAAGTGCGCCGATGGACCAACCCAAGAATTCAGCCCCCAAGGCAATAGTCGCCGTCGCGTGCCTGTTAGCCGTCCTCCTCTTACAACTGATTTTCTCCATTCGTACCGAGTCGCAAACCTGGGATGAAGGCGACCACATCTTCGCCGGATATCTTTCATGGACGAACGCCGATTTCGGGCTCAATCCCGAACATCCGCCGCTGGCCAAACTGGTCGCCACTTTACCCCTTCTGCCTCTTACGCTCGACGTCCCACAGTTGCAAGACCGGAATTTCAAAATCGAGGCCTTTCTCGACGGCCGCGATTTCCTTTCCCGTAACGGCGGCGGCCGTATCCTATTCCGCACCCGCCTGGCCGCCGCCATATTTCCCGTGCTGCTGGCGCTCCTGGTGTTCTTCGCCGCCCGCGAAATGTTCGGTGAGGGCGCGGCTTTCCTGGCTCTCCTCATTTTCGTTTTCGAGCCCAACCTGCTGGCCCACGGCGCGCTCGTCACCACCGATACGGCGCTCACCTGCTGCTTTTTCGCGACGGTTTACGCGTTCTACCGCTATGCGCGGTTTCCGTCTCTCCGGCGGATTGCGATCACGGGAATCGCCGCCGGCCTGACTATCGCGGCCAAGCACACCGGCCTTCTCATCTTTCCCACCCTGATTCTGCTGGCCCTGTGCGAGCTGCTCCGGCGCCATGGCATCGGCGTGACCCGCCGCATCGCGCGGTTCTCGGGCGCATTGCTGGCCATAACGCTGATCGCCGGGGGTGTGCTGTGGGCGTGTTACGGGTTCCGCTACAAAGCCCGTCCCGCCGGCCTTGAACTGAATCCACCGCTGGCGCGGGAGATCGAACGGCTCCAACCCCGCGAAGCCTCCACTCTCGCCACTCTGGAGCGCTGGCGCGCCCTGCCCGAATCCTATCTCTATGGCTTGGCCGACGTCATCCATATAGCCGACAACAGTTCCAGCTACGTCCTCGGCGAGGTCTATCCGCACGGCGTTTGGTTCTATTTCCCGGTGGCCTTCGCCGTTAAATCCACTCTCGGATTTCTAGCCCTGGTAGCGCTTTCTTTCGCCGCCATCGTCACCTTCCGCCTGACCCACTGGCGGGAGATCATATTCCTGGCGGTGCCCGCATTGTTCTATCTGCTGGTCGCCATGAGTTCCGGATTGAACATCGGCGTGCGCCACATCCTGCCGCTGTACGCTTTTTTCACGGTGCTGGCAGCCGGCGCGGCGATAGCATTCTGGCGTGTGCATCCGCGCGGTTGGGGATATGTGATCGGCGTGCTGTTGCTGGCGCACGCCGTTTCCTCGGCGCGTTCTTTTCCGGTTTACATGGCCTATGCCAACGAACTTTGGGGCGGCCCCGCCGACACGTACAAGTACCTGACCGATTCCAACACCGACTGGGGGCAGCAACTGCTGGCCGTCAAACAGTACCTGGATGTGCGCGGCACCAAGAGTTGTTGGTTCGCATACTTCGCCCAAACCGCCGCCGAGCCCCGCGATTATGGCATCCCCTGCCGCACCCTGCCGGTCGTTTCGTCACTGTGGCTGGGGGAAGTGGAAGCGGTGCCCCCCGTTATCGATGGTCCCGTCCTGATCAGCGCCGGCAGCCTCTCGGGATATGAAACCGGCCCCGGCGCAGTCAATCCGTATGCCCAGTTCCAGAAGCTGCGCCCCACCGCCGTCATTCAGCATGGCGTTTTTGTCTACGACGGCCGCTTCCATATCGCTCTCGCCAGCGCCATCACGCACGCCGCTTTAGCTTACAAGCTGCTGGCTTCCGGCGACCTGGATCGCGCCCTCAAGGAAGCTCGCGCCGCCGTGGCAGCCGACCCCGATTCCGTACGCGCGCAAATCGCCCTGGGCGACGTGCTGACCGCGCTCCGCAAACCCGAGGAAGCACGCCTGGCTTATGAGATGGCCCTGAATCAGGCCCGCACCGTGGAGCCCGATTTTCAGAAGCACTGGATCCCATCGCTCGAAAAGAAACTGGGATTGTAGCCGCCCCTTCCATTCGCCACCCGGCGGGAGTATTCTTGTCGGATGGTCACGGATCTGGTAGAGATCCGCCGGCTGGGCGTGGCCAAGCAGGATGAGAATCTCGAGTTCCGCCGCTATCTCGCCGCACACCGCTATCCACTCGAGCCTTTTCAGAGTCTCGCCGCCCAAATTCAAGGCCATATCGACTGTACGGCTTGCGCCAACTGCTGCCGCTGTTCGGAAGTCACCGTGGGCCGACCGGAAATCGAGGCCATCGCCCGCTTCCTCAACCTGGAATCCGACGAAGTCGTCAGCCGCTACACCGCGCCCCTGGCTGACGCGCCCGCGCTCCGTCTCTTGAAGAGCTCTCCCGATGGCTGCATCTTCCTCGAGGGCAATCTCTGCTCTATTTATTCCGCGCGCCCCAAAGCCTGCCGCGACTTCCCCCACCTCTCGCTCGGCAACCATTCCTTGGGCAGCCGGATTTCCTCGTTGTGCCGCTGGGTGTCGTTATGTCCGATCGTTTATAACGCCATCGAGGAATTCAAGCACCGCACGGGATTTCACGCGCGCCTCACCCCCACCTCGTCCAAATGCGCCAGCAAGTCAGCCGGATCCTGATAGACGCGGTACGCTCCCGCCCGTTCCAGTTCTTCTTCGCCGTACCCGCCCGAAAGCAACCCCACGCCCAAGGCCCGTGCCCGCCGCGCGGCCAGCAGGTCCCAAATGCTGTCACCCACCACCACCGAATCCTCGATCCCCACCCCCAGCCGTTCCGCGGCCGCCAGGAACAAATCGGGGTCCGGCTTGGCACGCGCCACCTGGTCGCGAGTCACTAGCGGCACCTCGGATGCTCCCAGCGTCCGCAACGACCGCTCCGCGCTATCCCTATACCCGCTGGTCGCGATGGCATGCGGCACACCCGCCTCCGCCAGGTACGCTAACAGTTCGCGCGCGCCAGGCAGCGGGCGCACTTGCTCCGAGTAGCGTCGAAACGCTTCCCCGTGCAGCGTCTGCACGTGCGCCACTTCTTCCGGTTCCAATTGCCGCCCCGTTTCCCGCGCCAAGGCGTTCACGAACAGGCCACCGCTCATCCCTATGCGCCGGTGGATACGCCACACCGCCAGCGGCAGCCCTGCCTCTTCGAGCGCATCGCGCCATGCCAGCACGTGCTGGTAGACGCTATCCACCAGGGTTCCATCCAGATCGAACAAAAACGCAGCGGCCATGGACCGGTTCACCTCACATTCAGTGTACCGGGAGCGCGCGCTTCTACTCGTGGCGCAAAATCACCATCGGGTCCGCCTTCGCCGCCCACCGTGCCGGCGCAGCGCAGGCCGCAGCCGCCACGGCCGCGAACAGCACGGCCACGACCGCCAGCGTTGCGGGGTCGGTTGCGCTCACGCGATAGAGCAGCGCCCCGATCCAGCGCGTCAGCACGAGCGCTCCCGCGAGTCCCAGGCCGATTCCGGTCCACGCGAGCCGCATCCCTTGCCCGAACACCATCCGCAGCACGTCGCCTGGCCGCGCTCCCAGAGCCATGCGCACGCCGATTTCATGCATCCGGCGGTTGACCGAATACGCCATCACGCCGAAAATTCCCACCGCCGCCAGCGTCAACGCCAGCCCGCCCAAGATGCCCATCAGCACCATGTGAGCGCGGTCTTCCGCAAGCGATTCTCCCATTCGTTCGTCCATGGTGGCGATATCGTACACCGCCTGATTCGGATCCACCGCGCGCACCGCCTTCTCCGCCGCGCCAACGAGAACCGCGGGAGGTAAACCCGATCGCAGCAGCAGAAACATGCTCGCCATGAGGGATTGCCGGTACGGAGCGTACAAAATGGCCGATTCCGCCGTGCGCAGCCCCGACTGCTTCACGTTGCCCACTATGCCGACGATTTCCGTCCAGCGGTCCATGCGCACATGCTTCCCGAGCGCGGGGCCCCCGAAGAACTGATCGGCGAAAGCCTGGTTCACGATCATCACCGGCGGCGAATTCGGCCCGTCGCCGTCGTTGAATGCCCTGCCGCGCAACAACGGAATACGCAGCGTCCGGAAGTAATCGGGGCTCGCCGGGATGAATGGCACTGTGGGACGCGCTTCGGGGGGCGGCGCAGGTTGTCCCTCGATCTGGTCAAGGTCGAAAAACGCGTGACCGCCAGCCACCGGCAACCCCATCCCGATCGCCGCGCTCTCGACTCCCGGAATCGCCGCCGTGCGTTCCACCACTTGCGAAAAGAACGCCATCCGTTTCTCCGGCGAGCTGTATCGCGTGTTGGCCGGCGCCGGCCCGAATCCGCCCGGCAGCGTGATCTCGAGCGTCAAAACGCCATGCGGATCGAATCCCGGATCGATGGCCGCCAGCCGCAGAAAACTCCGCATCAGCAGGCCCGCGCCCGCCACCAGAACGATCGCCACCGCAATTTCCGCCACCACCAGCACGCCGCGCACGCGCCGGTGGCTTTCGCCGGATGTCGTCCGGCCCATCCCTTCCTTCAGCCATTCGCCCAAGTTCAGCTTCCATCCCGCGAGCGCCGGCCCCAAGCCGGTCAGAACGCCAGTCAGCACCGCCACTGCTGCCGTGAATGCCAGAACCGTGCCGTCCATCCGCGCCGTCGTCATGAGGTGCAGGTTTCCCGGCAGAAACCGCCGCAGCAGGCGCAGGCCTTCGTAGCCCAAGAGAAGCCCGGCCGATGCGCCCAACGCGCTCGCCAGAAGGCTTTCGGTGATCAACTGGCGCGCCATTCGCGCCCGCCCCGCTCCCAGCGCGGCCCGCAGCGCCATCTCTTTTCGCCGCGAAATGGCACGGCCGATTTCGAGATTGGCGATGTTCAGGCAGCCGATCAGCAGCACCATGGCCACCGCCGCCTGCAAAATCAGCACCACCCGCCGCGCATCGCCCGCCAGCCACTCGCGCAATGGCGTCAGCGTGACTTGCATGTTGGTGTGCATTTCGATGGCTTCCGCCGGCGCTTCCGAGCCAGTGTGGGCGGCCAGCGCCGCGAGCTCCGCGCGTAGGGCCGGGATTGTGCCGCCCGGCTTCAAGCGCGCCATCGCCTTCAGCAAACGGTATCCCGGGCCTGCCCAAACCGGAGCCGCGGGAAGCCGCATGGGGATCAGCAGATCGGCCCGGTACAGGTTATCCGGGAATATAAAAGAAGCGGGCAGCACGCCCACCACGGCGTAGTTCCGCTCATCCAGTTGCACGCTTTTGCCCACCACGTCGCCCGCCGCGCCGAAACGCCGCCGCCACAATGCGTCGCTCAGCACGATCGCCCTTGGCCCGTCCGGCCGATCCTCTTCGCGCGTGAAATTCCTGCCCATCGCGGGGCGCACGCCGATCAGATCCAGAAACCCCGCCGTCACCGTGACCCCCGAAATCCGCTCCGGCTCGCCCAGTCCGGTAAGGTTGAAATCGCCTCCCCCGCCGAATCCTTCCATCTGCTCGAACAGCTTCCCGTTGCTCTGCCAGTTGACGAAATCGGTGCTCGGCACTCTCGCCACCGGTGCGCCCGGCCGCGTCTCGGAGATGTAGACGAGCCGGTCCGCATCGCGGTAAGGCAAAGGACGCAGCAGCAGAGCGTGGACCACGCTGAAGAGCGCCGTGTTGGCGCCGATCCCCAGCGCCAGCGTGGCTACCGTGACGGCAGTGAAACCGGGACTCCGCCGCAACAAGCGCGCGCCGTATCGCACGTCCGCCGCGAGTCTTTCGAACCAGGCGCCGCGCCGCACATCGCGCACCTGTTCCTTGACTTGCTCCACTCCGCCCAATTCCAGCCGCGCCGCGCGCAGGGCGTCTTCGGGCTTCAGGCCGCCCCGGATTTTCTCCGCCGTCAGGCCATCCAGGTAAGCCCGCAGTTCCTGGTCCAGCTCCCGCTCGGCCCGCTCGCGCACCGTGCACCTCCGTTCCTATAGACGTTCGATAGCATAGCAGTGCCCCTATAGACTGTCAATAGGACCGGGGACAGACGGGACGTTTTCCAATTCTTCCGCATCGCACGCGAAATCCAGGAAACGTTCCGTCTGTCCCCGGTTTAAAGCAACGGCGCCAGCGCGCGGGTCAATTCTTCATCCGTCAGTGCGGCGGGCTGGACATTGCGGAACAGGCCCCATCGCTCCGTGTGCTCCACGGTACGTCCCGGCGGCACTTTCGTGATCGGCCCCAGCGTCTCCATCTCCAGAAACTCGTTGTTGGTGAAAGTCTCGAACGAGCAGCCGAAATCGGTGTACGTCTTGGCGGGATCCGCGGCCGCGCGCTTCACGAACGCTTCGCCATGTAACAGGTATACGGCCCACGTGTCCGGATTGAACAAGCCCAGCTTTTGCGCCTCGCTGTTATTCGGGTCCTGGCGGAGCATCAGGTATTTTTTCGTGAACTTCCAGCGCGGGTCGGAAAGATCGGTATAGGCCCACATCACCAGTGGATTCGTGGCTTCCAGGTTAATCGGATGCCGGCCGCGCGGCGGGAAACCGGTGACGGCCATGCCTCCCTGCGCCATCATGGTCAGCGCCCAGGGCGCGAACTCCAGCGGGAATAACGAACGGTTGGCAATGCGGTGGTGAACCGTCACCGTAGTGCCCGCGGGCGCCATGCTGACCTCGATCTCCTTTTGCAGCTTGGTCAGGGGTTCGACCGGCTCGCGCGCGATGAGGCCGGTCGCGGTGGGCCGGGTCTCGACCGGAACATTATCCGGGGCCCATGTTGCAAACGGATCCTCGGGCGCTTTCCACACCCGGTCGCCGCCGCGCAATTGGAATTTCTCTTCGCCGCTCTTTCCGAGCTGCTCGGGATACTCCTTGAACAGGTTCTGCCCTCCCACAAATCCGAATCGAATCACGCGCGGGCCAACGTCGCCGGTCACCACCAGCTCGATTTCGCCGTTGCTAACGCGATAGCAGTTCGGCCAGCCCTTATATTCCGTCTTCTCCACCTTCACCGCTGCTTGCATATTCATCGCGAGGATCGCACCAATCATTGTCAATAATCGTATCTTCACGGGGCCTCCCCCACATTCCCGATGCGGTATTCCGGTTGCGGTGGCGCGGCGCGGAACGATTCGAAGTGAACAACCGTAACCGTTCCCGGCAGCGCCCCGGTTGCCTGCTCGACAATCTCCCGCAGCACTTCCGGCGCACCGCGCGCCCGCAGGTTAATTAAGAGTCCGTGCCGCGCGGCTGGCGACGCAGTCAGCGATCCATCCACCATCGGCTCGCCTTCGTTGCGGCACAGACTGGCTTTGATGTACCCGGTCGCAGCCTGGTCCAAAACTTTCAGATGCGCGATCTCTACGCCCGCACCCGATAACCTCACCTGCAGGTCGTCGAGCAGCGGACCGATCACCGAGGGCGGGCTCAACGCCTCACCGAGCCGCAAATCGGCCTGCCAGTTCAACCATCCGAGCGCCGCTTCCGCTTCCGCGTATCTTCGATAATCCACCTCGATCAATCGGCTGCCGGCGATCTTCCCTTCGGCCAGCACCTCGGCCAGCCACTCCGCCACGCCCTGGCCGGTTTTCGCGCTCAGCCGCGATGTGAACCGGGCGCCCGGCAGCTCCGGGAAATCGTCGTGCAGATCGGCCTTGCTAAAACAGACCAGGTCCGCTTCGGCGATCTGATTCGTGAATAGATACGAGAGATGCGCATTCGCATCTGGGGCCAGAAGCTCCCGCACGCGTTGCGGGTCCACCAAAACCGTGAAGGGCGCCAGGCGGTAACGGCCGGCGTAATGCTGCTTGATGGGCTGTAATACTGTGGCGGAAATATCGATGCAGCTCCCCACCGGTTCCGCCAGGATCACCTCCGGGTCAAAAGCTCGCAGGCGCTCGGCGGCGTTCACGAACTCCGAAAAGCGGCAGCAAAAACATCCGCCGGTGATCTCTTCGGTAACGTGACCGGCTGCCTCGGCCAGCCGCGTATCCACCAGCGCGCCGCCCTGGTCGTTGGTGATGAGGGCAACGCGTACGCCCGAATGGCGAAGACGCCCGGCGGCGTGGAGCAGCAGGGTCGTCTTGCCCGACCCGAGATAGCCGCCAACCAGAACAATGATAGGGCCCACGGCGTTACCCTTCGAGCACCAGTCGATCGCCTTCCCGGATTTCGGCCGGTTCGCGGAGTGTGAAGATCGCCCGGCCGTCACGCCTGTTGAGGTCGTACGCGATCGGTCTCGACCCCAGTAGGGCCGACCCTGTCCCGCCGCCCGCGATGGCCAGTTCCACCGAACGGCATGGCAGCCGTCCGGCCAGCACTGAGAGCGTGAACTCCCTGGCGGACTGTGTGAAGCTGCCCCATGCCGTCCCGGTAGACCAGAACGACGCGAAGTTCGGCGCACTCACCTTCGGCACCGCGATAATCGCCTGCTCCGGACCGCGATAGCGGAAACCGCTCAATGCCACAATTCCCGACCAGGCCGCCATGGCGCGCGCATAATGATGCCCGCACTCGGGCTCGTCCCATGGATTGCGCCGTTCCCCGTCGAACCGTTGGCGCACGTTTTCGAAACAACGGATGCCTTCGCGCAGCATGCCGGCCTCGAGCAATTGCGTGGCGAACAGATATTCGATGCCCGTCCACGCTTCCGCGTAATAAGGGAACGGAATCTTGGGCCGCGCCGCTTGGCCGTAATCGCAGACTAGCACGGCCGCTTCGTCGTTCAGCGCATACACCCGCTGCACCGAATCGTGCCGCGTGAGGTTGGCGCGATAGTTGTACTTGTAAATCGATTCCAGAGTCTTGCGCAGGTGGCCGGGATCGAGCAAGGGGCCGAGTCCCGCGATATCCGCCAGGTACTGCCCGATGAGCTGGTCCGCCAGGCAGCCTTCGCCGAGCTGAAAATCGGGATGCTCCGGGTCCTCCGCGCCGCCCGTCGACCGCAGCGGCTTCGCAATTCGCTCGCGCGCGTAGCCGCGGATCTGCTGGATGTAGTATTCGCCATTGAACAGGTGCTTATCGATCCAAGCGCTTCCATTGGCAAATAGCCGGCGGCACTCGTCCGCGAACGCGTTATCGCCCGCCGCTCGCGCCATTTCTTCCGAGGCCCGCAACGCGCCCAGATAATACACGCCGCACATGGGGTTCGGCCCGTAGAACTCCACGTCATAGGTGTTGTGCTGAACGCCCTTCATGACGCCGTCGCGGTCCGGGTCCCACCCGCCTTCGATCCAGGCGAAGGCCATGGCCTTCTTCACCTTCGGCCATAGGCGCGCCAGCCAGTCGCGGTCGCCGGTCAGTTGCCAATCGAGATAGGCTTTGACGATCTGGCCCATGGTGCCGTCGGCCGCTGTCACACCGCCGGTTTGATGACCCTCGGGCAGCGCCATGCGGATGGGGAGCATGCCATCCAGGCTCTCCGCGAGCTCGAATGCCGATTCGCGCATGCTTCGCGCCAGCTCGGGAAACACGTGCTGCGTAGTGGTTTCGTAGTTCCAGACGTGCGTGCAATTGCCGTGGCAGCAGCCGCTATCGTCGTCGATGCCTTCGAATCCGCGGAACTTGCCGTCGGCCGTCCGGAAACACGTGGGCGTGGCGAGAGTGGATAGGTTCGCCATCGCGGCCTCTTTTACCGCCGCCGGCAGCGTGGTTTCCCGCATGGCATCGAGGAAACGATGCATGCGTTTTTCGAGCGGCGGCAGGTTCGTGGCCGCGTGCGCGGCAGCTTCCCAGGCGTCGGCGAAGCGATGCGTGTAATAGTTGCCGATGATTTGCGTTTTATCCGCGGCGCCGGAGGCCCATCCGCACCACTCGGGCGTCCGATTGGGAAAATGCCACGCTACGAGGAACGTGTACTCCGCGTGCGCGCCGGCGGCGATTCGCCGCTCGAGACAGATCGAGCCCACTCCGTTGCGCTCGGTGACTTCCGGGCCGAGTTGTCCGTCGCTCGAAAAATCGTCCCAGAACAACAGCGGGCTAGCCCACCATTTGGCGCGCGGCCATCCGCGCAGATACGTCAACTTGCCATCCCCCGCGCCGAGCACACCCAGTGCCATCGACCCGGCCAAAGGATCGCCCGCCGGCACGCCCGGGTTCGTCATATATAATCCGGCGATCGAATCCGTCGCCCGGTACTCCGCCTGGCGCGCCGCGGAAATCGCCGCCGTGTGCCGGATGCCGCGCAAGTCCACTCCCACGGGGTTCTCGAGCGAAAAGGCGATGGAGACTTTGGCGGGCTCCCGGCCCGGGTTCGCAACCGTGTAGCGGAGCACGGCTACCGGCAGGCCGGACGCGTCCGCATCGAGCGGAATAATCGGCGTGAACGCTTCGAGCGACACCGTCACGGGCAGATCGCGGTCGTGAAAGGCAATCTTCGCCAGCGGATACTCGCCGGTAAACGTGGCTCCTTCCAGACGTGTCAAACCCGAAACCTGGTCCGGGCTCAACCCATCGGCCGCTTCGTACGGCGGCATGAGCCGGGCCTCCAGCACGCGGACCACGGGTTTGGCATCGCCCGCCTGCGCCCAAATCGCGGGGAACGCATAGCTGACGGATCGTCCTTTGTCCGGCCGGTTGAAGATCTGCCAATCGCATAATTGCCCGCGGCCGCCCAGAGCCAGGCCCCCCGCCGCCACGCCGCCCAACGGGAACGCGATCCTCGCAAGCTGGCGGCCCGTGAAGACTCTGGGATACTGTACCGCGGAGCGTGCGGAGGCTTCCGGTTCGGCTGCCGGCGCGAGCTCCCGCGCCTGCCCGGAAATGGCCGCGCCCTGCTGGGCTCCGGCAACCGGCAGTCCACCGGCCGTTACCGCCAAAGCTTTCAGGAACCCGCGACGCCCGCTACCTCCCGCTTTCCGGTTCTGGTCCATGGCATGCTCCGCTTAGTTCAATCAAGAGTCTAACTCCTAGAAACATTTCGGTAGCATCCGGATACGAAATCTCATACACTTTCTGCAAGAATCTGCCGATATGGAATATGTGCCACGTCGCTGCCTGATTGCGCTCTGCCTGTTCTCCTGTGCCGCCGCACAGCAGCTCTACCGCGATCCGCAAGGTCGCTTCACCTTGCAGGTTCCCGCCGGATTCGCCGTTAGCCAATCCGATACCGACGCCGTTCGATTCGCTAACGGCTCGGCTTACGTTACTGCCATGGTTCTCCCCGGCGACAATCCAGCCCTCACGATCTCCGCCATCGCCCGCCAGACCGCAGGCCAGTGGCGCAACTTCGCCCAAGCGCGCAGCGGCGATGCCCGCTTTGCCGGACACATCGGCTCCTACGCAACCTACTCCGGCACCAATCCCCAAGGCGCGGAATCGTATCTCGAACTGCTGGCCATCACGGATGGCGCCAGCATTTATCTGTTGATAACCTCCGCTCCCAAACCCGACTTTCCGCGGCTGAAGAGCGGCTTCGACCAGATCGAAGAGACGTTCGTTCTCGGCGCACCACCTAACCCCTCCGTCCCGCCTACGTCCAACGCTCCCCCGTTGCCGCCCAGGCCCAATGCTCCCCCAGTGCCGCTAGCCCCGGCTGGCGTGCAGCCGTCCCGTCCCTTGGCGGCAGCCGCAAAACCGGCTTCATCCACCGGCCAACCGGGTTACTACCGCATGCGGCTGGTCCGCATCGTGGATGAGCACGGATTCGAGCACCCGATGACGGCGCTCACCCTCCTCATCCCCACCGGCTGGAAGTTTCAGGGAAATGTGCAGTACAACCAGTCCACAGGCTGCCATGCCAACATGGTCCGGCTGGTGTTTCAGGCGGAAAGTCCGGATGGCCGGTCCGCCCTGCGGATGTTTCCTCAAAATACCTGGCAATGGGCGGACGATCCCTCCACGGTTCGCCTGCTGCAATCCACCAATCAGCAGATGGCGCGGTTCGGCCGGCCAGGCTGCGATGTGCAGCCGCCGGTTTCGGCCGGCGATTTCTTGCGCCGCACCGTCATCCCGGCGGCTCGTAGCGATGCGCGCGTACTCGCCATCGAGCCCATGCCCGATGTCGCCCAAGAGCTTGAAACACAGGCCCGCGAGATCGAACAAGCCGCCAACCGCCAGGGAATTTCCGTCCGCATGCGCACCGACGTGACGCGCGCCCGCTTGAGCTATACCGCCGCCGGCCAGCCCTCCGAAGAGTGGCTGACCGCCATGACGTTCTCCCTCGGCATGCCCGGCCCAACCTTTAACATGTATACCGGCCGCGCGGGCAGCACGCTCTATTACACCTGCGGCGCCGATCACGTCCTGGGCTTTCGCGCTCCACAAGGCCAACTGGACGCCCAGGAAAGACTTTTTCGTATGATCCTTGCCACCATCCGTGTCGATTCCCAATGGCAGGCACGCGTGTCGCAGGTGATCGCCAGTATGGCAGCCGCGGACAGCAAAGGTGCCATGGATCGCTCCGCGATTGCCACCAAGTTGGGTGACGATATGTCGAGGATGTCGAAGGAATCGAACGACTACAGAAATAAATCGAACGACCGCGTCGCGGAAAACTGGAGCGACTACCTGCGCGGTGTGACACCCTATCGCAATCCCGTGACGGGTGAGATTGTCAAACTCGATAACCGGTACGATAACGCCTGGGCCGGGCCCAAGGACGAGTACGTCATCGCGGAGTCCGCCAACTTCAACCCCAATAGCGCTTTCCAGGGCAATTGGACGCGGCTTGAACCGGTGACCCGCTGATTTACAAGACGTCGCGCGCCCCCGGCTCGGCGTCTTCGATTTCATCGTCGCTGCGAGTGCTTCCCACTTTCCGCACACGCGGCATGGGTTTATCGGCGTTCGCAAAATCGCCCGATCTCTCGCCGGCCGAGCCCACATCCTGCGCGCCCGTCTGCACCAGAATATCTTTCGCGCGCTTGACCCAATCGCTGCTGTCGCAGTGGACGGAAAGCAGGATTCCGCCTTCCCTCACGCGGCCCTCGAAACGTCTCGCTTCATATTCCGGAATCCCCAAACCCGCCAGAGCCCCCACCAATCCGCCCAGCACACCCATCGCCCCCACACCCGCCAGCGCGGCCACGATAGGCCCGGCCACCAGCAACGGTCCCAGCCCTGGAATCGTCAGGGCGCCGATGCCGGTGAGCCAGCCTAATACTCCTCCCGTGATCCCACCCGCCAGACCTCCGGTTGCGGCCCCTTCCGGGGCTTTGGTGTTTTTTTCATGCGCCAGATCCTTGGTGCCCGTGTTCTCGGGAAAGAGGACCGAAACGTCCGTGCTGCGAAAACCCGCGTGGCGCAGATGGCTCACTGCCTCCTCCACCGCCGTGCGGTTCGCGTAAATGCCAAAGACTGCTGTATTTTTTCCAGCCATACGGCACTGCTCCCTGAACTCAAGCTTTCAGCTCTCAGCTATCAGCGCTCAGCTAAAACCACCCGGCTTTAGCTGATGGCTGAAAGCTGATTGCTGACGGCTTGCGTCAACGTTTCTCGATTGCAAGGGAAAGCCCACTCTTCGGCTGTGAATGTGTCTTAATGCGCAAATCGCGAGCGGCCGCCTCACGGTAGAATTAATACGGTATGGAACTCCGAACCACACGCCGCGGCTTTCTGGGAACCGCCGGACTCGCGTCGCTCGGCGCCGTTGCCGCGCCTCTTGCTTCCGCCCGCATTGAGCCCACTCCATGGGGTCTCAAGCTCGGAATCGCCACGTATACATTCCGCAATTTCGATCGCGCCAAGGTTATCCAGATGGTCCAGCAGGTTCAGACACCCTGGATCAGCATCAAGAACACCGAGCAGCAGCTCTCGTTGAAGAGCACGCCGGAAGAATTGGCCGCTGCCCGCAAGCAGTTCGACGATGCCGGATTCAAGGTCATGAGCGCCGGCAATATCGACATGACCAAGGCGAAAACCATCGACGATTTGCGTCCCCTATTCGAATGGGCCAAAACCGCCCGTTTGCCGATGTTGGTGTGCGCTCCCACCCATGACAATCTCAAAGCGGTGGAGACGCTCGTCAAGGAATACGACATCCGGATCGCCATACACAATCATGGGCCCGAGGACAAGCACTTCCCCACGCCCGAATCGGTCCTGGATGCCGTTCGCAATCTCGATCCGCGATGCGGCTTGTGCATGGATATCGGCCACACCGCCCGCACCGGCACCAATGTGGTGGATGCGATTGCCAGCGCCGGTCCGCGCCTGCTCGATATGCATGTGAAAGACCTGGCCGACTTCTCGGCCAAGGAAAGCCAGTGCGACGTGGGTGATGGCCTCATGCCCTTCCCGCAGATTTTCCGGCAGCTAAAAAAGATGAATTACCAGGGCTGCGTCGACCTGGAGTATGAGATCCACGCCGATAATCCCATGCCCGGAGTCGAGCGTTCCTTCAGCTATATGCGCGGAGTCCTGGCCGGGCTCGCATCGGCGTAACGGGCGCGCCGCCGGGCCGCCCTTTTTTGAACTAAACTATGCACAACATCACCATTGGCACGCGTGGGGAAGAGCGGATCCTCGTTACCACCGAGAACGCTATCGATTTTCTGGGCGTGGAGGGTGCGCGCGTACTCTCCACGCCGCACATGATCGGATGGATGGAACGCACCTGCCGCAATACCGTCTTGCCCCTCCTCGAACCGGGCTACGATACCGTGGGGACGAAGGTCAATGTCGCCCACATAGCCGCGGCCCCCATCGGGTCCACAGTGCTTTTTTCAGCGGAGGTTATTGCGGTGTCCAGCCGGCGCGTCGAGTTCCGCGTCGAGGCGCACGACGAGACGGAGAAGATCGGTGAGGGTACTCACGAACGTACCATCATCAATGTGGCCAAGTTCGCCACGCAGCTCGCGCAAAAAAATCAAAAATCGAGCTGACAGGCTACAGCGGTCCGGTGACCGCTCCCACAAGGCTCAGGAAAGCGTGGAAGCCGGGCGGAAGCTTCCAACTATTTCTTTTCCTTTCGAAGGAGCCACACTCGAGTCGGCACTTGTCTGCCGGTAATAAAAATCGAGGAGAGCGGCTTCGTCGTAATCGATAGCTCGGGCGTACTGCCGGATGTAGCTGGTATTGTAAATGCCCCCTGGGAGTTTCCGGAAGTCCCCGCGTTCAATTGCATCGAGTGAGCGGATGCTGATCTTCGTCGTTTCAGCAATCTGCTTCAGAGAAATACCACGATTCTGGCGAATCGTGGATAAGCCAAGTACGCTATCTTCCACGGTATGTACCTGCGTTCCGCCCGGCCCTTTGGGGGGAATACCGCGCCGTAGCGGTACGCGTCTGTCTTCGGAAGTATCACTATACCATCAGTGGTGGGTCTGATAAACTCTTTTTTCATGGATATTTGCCGACGTGAATTCGGCGCCACCCTGCTCGTCGGCGGCTTGGCCCCCCGAGTACTGGCTTTACCGCAGCGTCCTAAGCTATTAGTACTAATAGTCGTGGATCTTCTTAGATCGGATTTCTTAGATTCGGCCTGGCCACTCCTCGTCCCCAGAGGATTCCGCCGACTCTTGGAAGCCGGGGCTTATTTCCCCGATTGCCGCAACCTGGCAAGCACTTTCCCCACCACCTCCTTAGCCACCCTGACCACGGGTGCCTGGCCCGCCGAACACGGTATTGTGGCTGAATCGTGGTACGACAGGGGCTCGCACAACATTGCGCGGGCCTCCGAGGAAGATCTGCTGGCTACCACCCTGCCCGCGCAAGTGGCCGCCGAATCCAAAACCAGGGTTTACGTCGTCGCACTCGAACCGGCGCACGCCGGCATCTTCGCCGGAACGCCCAACGCCCATCTTTTCTCGATGGATAGCGACGGCCGGTTCAGCACCCGCGGCCAGCCGCCCGATTGGCTGGTGGCCTTCAACACGCGTCAGCCCATGGAAACCTTACATGGCGCCAAATGGCTGGCGGCGGGGGCTCCAGCCGACGCCCCGCCGCTGCGCGTTCTCACCTTCGACCCGGCTCACGCCGCCAACTTCGTCACCCTCTACCGTTCCTCGCCGTTCGCCCTCGAGGCGCAGTTCGATTTCCTCGCCGAACTCGTGTCCCAAGAACGCCTCGGACAGGAAAACACCTTCGATTTGGTCTGCCTGGTGACCTCCTGTTCCTCGCGGCTCGGCTATGAAACCGGCGCGCACTCGCCCCTGCTGCAGCAGATGACGCTCCAGCTCGATCGCCAACTCGAAACCCTCCTCGCCCAGTTGAACCGCGTCCCCGGTCCCAATACCTACAATCTCGTGCTGGCCGGCGGCCACGGCGCGCCTCCCGCGCCGCCCGCCGAGAGCCGCGCCCGCATGGCTGTCCAAGGCGAGACCATCGCCCAATCCGTTGAGCGCGCGCTCGCCACTCGCAACCTGGGACACGTGGAACGCTATCTTTACCCGTTTCTCTACCTCGATTCCGGCCCCCGCGATGCGGAATCCGTCCGCCTGGCGGCGGCGCAGGCCGCCATGGCTCTTCCCGCCGTGGCCGGCTTTTATACGGCGGGCGGCGCTTGCTCCGTGCGCGATGACTGGCAGGTGCGCTTCCGCAACAGCTTCCACCCCAAACGTTCCGGCGACCTGATGCTCTCCTACCGGCCCGGGTACGTGGAGGATTACGGCCAGGGACGCGGCATCTCCTACGGCTCGCTCTACAATTACGACGCGCGCGTACCCTTGTGCTTCTATGGGCCGCAATTCCGCACCGGTGTGTTCGACGCCCCGGTGGAATCGGTCGATCTCGCGCCCACGCTGGCGCGGGCGATTGGCGTGGCGCCGCCTTCTTCCTCCACCGGCCGGGTGCTCGCCGAGGCGCTGGCCGAGTGAGCCTCAAAAAGAGAAAAGAGGTGCGAATAGGCCTTTTTTCGGTGTATAATCACTGGCGACCAGGGACGCAAAAAGCAAAATCTTGAACGTGTTCCATCACCACATTGAGAAGCTAAGGAGGATTAGATGAGACGCCACCTGTTGACATTCCTGCCATGGATACTGCTGATGATTCTAGCCGTGATATCGGCTCCGACCCTAGCCAATCCGCAGCCGCACGAGCGCCATCACCGGATTCATGAAGCCATTCGCGCCATGGAAGATGCCCGTGAATACATCCGCACGGCCCCGCATGATTTCTGCGGCCATCGGGGCAGAGCGCTCGAAGATACCGACCGGGCCATTCATCAACTACGCGACGCGGCAGCCTGCGAGCGCTACTAAAGTCATTCACCTGACGCTTGGGCAAGTGGGCCGCCGTCGGGCGGCCCGTCCCAATCTCAGATCTTCTGCCTGTCTTCCAACATCGCCCGCAAACTGGCGATTTCGCGCTTGAGCTTTCGTTCCCGCGCTACCATCATCAGGACATAAATCACCAGGATGAGCCACGCCGCGATCAGGCCGTAGCTCAGAAATTGGAAGTTGCGTTCCAGGCGCGCCGTCTCGCGCGCGATGTCGTCGGCGGAGTATTGCGCCAGCAGCAGGGGAAGTGAATGTAGTTGCATATTGTCCTCAGATGGCATGCGCCGTGCGGCGCAAGGAGTCGAGTTCGCGCTGCGCATCTTCCTGCCGCAGCCGCACCATGGTCATGACCACGCCGACCAGCACCACGGCCAGCATGTTCCACGCAAAGATCCTGCCCCAGTCGGCCGGAAAACTGCCGCCGCCCCAGAATACCGGCTGCGGATGCTGCGTGCGCCACCACTTGATGGAGAAAATCACGATGGGCACATCGATGAACGAGAAAATGGACCACACTGCCGCGAAGGTGGCGCGCTGCGTCGGTTCGTCGATCGCCTTCCGCAGCATCAGGTAGGAAGCATAAAGGAGCCAGCAGACCAGCGCGGAGGTCAGCCGCGCATCCCAGGTCCACCAGATGCCCCAGATCACGCGGCCCCAGATCGAGCCGGTGACCAGGTTCGCGGCCAGGAACGCCAGCCCAACCTCGGTTACCGAGACCGCCAGCGCATCGTAGCGGAAGTTCCTCGTGACCAGAAAGAGAATGCTCGCCACCAGCGCCACCGCCGCCGCCGTCATGGCCGTGATGGCCACCGGCACGTGGAAGAAAATGATCTTGAAAATCGCCCCCTGTTCGACTTCTCCCGGCAGCCGGGCAATCACGTAGATATCCCGCGCCAGCAGCACCATCGCCAGCGCGCCCAGAACATAGAGAATCTTGTTGGTCATAGTTACCTCAACTTACTAACACCGTTTCCACCAGAAACAGCGATACCGCCGTATAGATTGCGTCGAACCCGATTAGCATCTTGAGCCATGTTACGGTTTCCGGACCGATGGGCGTACCCGCCACCAGCGGCGAAGTCAATTGCATGGCCCCCAGCAGCGCCGGAACCAGAATGGGATAAGTCAGCATCGGCAGCATGACTTCCCGCAGGCGGATGTTCACGGTGAGCGCGCTCGACATAGTGCCGATTACGGTCAGGCCCCACGTACCCAACAACAGCACCAGCAACAGTTCCGGAAACTGGCGGGCCCAACGGACATCATAAAAGATACCGAAGACCGGCAGTGAAACCAGCTCCACTCCCAGGACCAGAACATAATTCGCCAGCGCCTTTCCCAGGAATAGGGCGGCGCCCGAAATCGGCGCGGCAATCAGCGCGTCCAGGCAATCGTTGGGCAACTCGCGCGCGAAGCTGCGATTCAACACCAGCGTACCGGCGAAAGCGAACACAATCCACAGCAGGCCGCCCAGGTTGTCCTTCATGCTTTCATCGGAGTTCTCGAAGGCGAAGCTGAACAGCAGCAGGATCACCAGGGCGAAGGCCAGCGAGGCGTTGATGGCTTCCTTGGTTCGGATTTCGGCGCGCAGGTCCTTGGCCATGATCACGAACACCTGCCGGAAGAATCCCATCAATTCTCACCGTAGCGTTCGTAGACGTAGCCGGGATCGGCCACCATTTCCGGCGTCCGCGGGCCGTCGAATGCCACTTTTCCGCGGTTGAGCAGCGCTACGTGCGAGGCCAGCTCGAGGGCTTCCCGCAACTGGTGAGTGGACATGACAATGGTCTTGCCTTCGGCCAGCGCCTCGCGCAGCAGACCCTGCAACACCGCAATGGCGCGGTCATCGAGGGCGGTGAACGGTTCGTCGAGAAACAACACCGAAGGCCCGTGCAGGAAGGCCCGCGCCACCGCCAGCCGCTGCCGCATGCCTCGCGAAAACTCGCGCACCAAACCCGTTGCCACGCGCGCCAGGCCGGTGCGTTCCAGCCATTCGAGCGCCGCCCGGCGCGGATCGGGCAGCCCGTACAGGCGCGCAAACAGCGTCAGATTTTCCACCGCCGAGAGCTCATCGTAAACCGCAATGCCGTGGCCGATGAACCCGATGCGGCGGCGCGCCTCACCCTCGCGCGGCGATTTGCCGAATATGCGCACCTCGCCCCGGCCTGGCCGCGAAAAGCCCGCCAGAATGCGCAGCAGGGTGGTTTTGCCGGCTCCGTTGCGGCCGATCAATGCCAGGCACGCGCCCGGTTCGGCTTCGAGCCGGATATCGCGCAGCGCGGGATAGTCGCCGTAATACTTCCAGACGCCATCAACCGCGACCGCGCTCATTGGTCTCCTTCGGAACCGGCGCGCGGTAGAGCAAGGCAAAACCGAGCGCCAGGATGCCGAGCGTCAAACCTACAATATACGGCGCCTTGCCGTAGAGGCGCGGCATAACGGCTTCGATCGGCGGCCCGTTCTCCTGCTCGCCGCCGGATGCCGAATCGTCGCCGGGCCCGGCGGCGGCCGCGCCGCTCAATTTCACAATGTAAGCCGTACTGGCCAATCCGTAAATGTGATCCTGCGTGCGCGGCTCCAGGCCCAAATCCTGAAGGCCCACGCCGTCCATGGTCACGCCGTTGGGAACCACCAGGTAGGTGTTCTCATCTCCGGAAAAGATCTTGCCGGCATATGGCTGCCCGATGGTGTAAGGCACTGCGTAACTCAGATCGAAGCGTGTCTCGCCGGGCTTGCATTCAAACTTCGCCACCGAGACTTCCGCTTTGGAGGTCTTATCCGTGGGCACTGGAACCGGCATGCCGTCCGGGGCCGAGCCGGTCATCTCGATCTGCCCTTCGGCCGCGGAGGGAAGGTAGAAATGCAAGGTGCCGTTGGCCGGGTCCGCCCATGTGGTCTTGCCGCGATTCTCCACCAGGAAGGTTTCGCTGACCGTCATTCTGCCGTTGCCATCCGGCTGGAACAGGATCACGTGTTTACTCACTTTGGCCTGCCCCGGCTGCTTCGATGCGTTGAAAACATCGATGGCGAGACCGTTGGTGGGGCTGCCGGGCGGCAACATATGGTTGTACGTGACGCCATCCACTTCCACGCGCACCATGGCCGGCCCCTGCCCGCTCGGATCCTGGTCGATGGTGAACTTGCCCAGGGCATCGGTTCTGGTTTCGGCGGCTGCTTCCATCCCGCCCGGTCCGAATTTATAGAGCGCAACCCTGGTGGCGGCCTGCGGGTTGCCGGTAGTGCGATTGGTGACGGTGCCCGTGACGGCGGCGGGGAGCGGCGCACCGCACAGCAACGCCACCAGCAACGCGACCCAGGCTCGACTCTGGGTTCGACTCGTGGATACCGCTTGCTGACGCGCGCGGCTCTGAAGGGGCTGCGGAGCCGCGACCGTGAGGGAGCGGTCTGTTCGGTTCGCGGACACCGCTTGCTGACGGGGTGCCCTGTGGGCCCGGCTCTGAAGGCGTTGCGGCTTCATGCGCTGGCCGCCTTCATGGGCTTGCCGCATTCGCCGCAGAATTTCAGTTGCTTCTCGAACTTCGCGCCGCACGCGGGACAGCTCAGACCGGCGTCCGGCACCACTTTCGGAGGCGCCGCCCCATTCAGCACCGCGCGCACGCGATCAACCTCGGCCAATACCGCCGCCAGCTCCTTTTGCAGGTCTTTCTTGGTGTTCTGATAGTCCGCGTCCGAGAGCTTCCCCACCCGGTATTCGAACTGGAGATCGCGCAGGTTTTCGTAAATGGCGGCTTTCCGTTCGTCAAGATGCGCAAAAGGAGATTCGGCTTCCGGCTCGGGCAGATCCCTCGGCCTGACCCCGAGGATGAACGCGATGGCTGCGATCGCGATCAGGCAGGCGATAACGATGATCACGTTAAGTCATTCACTCCATGTTGGCCAGATCTTTTTCAATCTGGTCCTTATACTTCTCCAGCGCCGGATCGTCGAGCTCGATAGGACCGATCTCCGCCAGCGGCTTCGGCTTGCGGTATTTCCGGATGAACAGCCAAACCACCAACAACCCCACGCCAACGGCCGCATAGGGAACGATCCAGCCGTACGCGCTGGGGCGATCCAGGTAAATGCCCGGACCGTATTCGCGGACGAACGTCTGGATGATCTGCTCATCGGACATCCCCACCGCCTGCATGCGCGCGATGCGCTCCTTGGCGGGTTTCGAGAAGCCGCATTCCAGCATGCTGCACGTGGCTACGGAGTCTTTGCAGCCGCATTGGCAGGCCAGGCGGGTCGCCACGCGGCGCACATCCACGCTGGGCTTTTCGGCGGCGGTTTGCGCCCACGCCAAAAGCGCGCACGCCAAAATGCCCAGCATGGCGCCGGCGATGGGCCAGCGCGCGTTAACGCTCGCGGCTCTGTGTTTGTGTCGCATGTTTGTTGGCAATGCCCACCACTTCCGTCCGGGCATACTGCATTTTGATTTTGGCCGGAACCAGGCAGATCAGGGTGCCTCCAATCAGCACCAGTCCGCCGATCCAAACCCAGGATACCAATGGATTGAGATACGCCTGGATCACGGCGCGCTGGTTATCGTCCGACATGCCGCCGAAATTCAGGTACACATCCTCGTTGAGCCGCTCGCGGATGGCCACTTCGGAAGTGCCCTGGCGGCTGGCTTTATAAAATCGCTTCTCCGGCTCGAGGATGCCAAGCACCTCGCCATTCTTCGAAAGCTCGATGGAAGCGCGGTGCCACTGATAATTGGCGTTTTCCCCCTGCTTCAGGTCGAGCATGCGCAGGTTGTAATGCCCAAGCTGCAACCGGTCGCCCCGCGCCATCTCCTTCACATCGCTTTGATCGAAGGCGTGACCCGTGAACCCGATGAACATCAGCACGATGGCCATGTGGACCAGGTAGCCGCCATACCGGCGCGTGTTGCGGTGCGTCAGCTCGACCGAGGCGCGGAGCAGGTTCATGTGGGTCTTGGCCGCGATGGCCGCTGAGCCTTTATAAAACTCCACGATCACCGTCAGCGCCACGAACAGGCAGAAGCCGAACGATACCAGCGCGTAGGGGCTGCGCACACCGGCGGCGAACAGTGAACCGGCCAGCACCAGCGCAGCGATCCCCGGCCACTGGAAGTTGCGCCGCAAGCTTTCCCAGGATGTGCGCCGCCACGCAAACAGCGGCCCCACGCCCGTCAGAAACAACAGGAAAAGCCCGATGGGAACCATCAACCGGTTGAACCACGGCGCGTCGAGCGAAATCTTGCTGCCCGTCAGCCACTCCGAAATTCTCGGAAACAGCGTGCCCCACAGCACCGCGAAGCAGCTTGCCAGCAGGATCAGGTTGTTGAACAGGAAGCTGGATTCGCGCGAAATGACCGATTCGAGCTGCGATTCGCTCTTGAGGTAATCCAGCCTGTCCAGAATCAAATAAATGGTAGCCGCAATCCCCAGCGCCAGGAAGGTCACGAAATACTTGCCGATCTCCGACCGCGCGAACGCGTGCACCGAATCCACCAGCCCGCCGCGCGTGATCGACGTCCCGAAAATGCATAGAAAGAACGTGGCGGAGATGAGGACGATGTTCCAGACCTTCATCATGCCCTTCTTTTCCTGCATCATCACGGAATGCAGAAACGCCGTGCCGCTCAGCCAGGGAAGCAGCGATGCGTTTTCCACCGGGTCCCACGCCCAATAGCCGCCCCACCCCAGCACGTGATACGCCCAGGCGGCGCCCAGCATGACGCCGCAGCTCTGGAACAACCACGTCACCAGCGTCCAGCGGCGCGTGGTCTGGATCCAGCCTTCGCCCGGCTGCCGTGTGATCAGCGAGCCGATGGCAAACGCGAACGGCACGGCGAATCCCACGTAGCCCAGGTAAAGCATCGGCGGGTGAATCGCCATCGCCGGATATTGCAGCAGCGGACTCAGGCCGTTGCCATCCGGCAATTTGACGATCAGACCATCCGACGCCAGCATCTTGAACGGATTCGCCACGAAGTTATTGAGCACCAGGAAAAATGTCTGGACGGTGGAAAGGATGGCGACCACGTACGGCATCATCTCGCGGTGCTTGCGGCGGTTGCTGTAGGCCACAACCATGGCATAGGTGGCCAGCAGCCAGCTCCAGAACAGCAGCGACCCTTCCTGCCCGCCCCACCACGCGGCGAACTTATACAGGATGGGCATGGACTGGTTGCTATGCTCAGCCACGTACGCGAAACGGAAGTCGCCGGTAAGCAGCGCGTGGACCAGTATGGCGGCGGCAATCGTCAGCAGCGCCCACACGGCGTATACCGCGCGCCGCCCGCTGACCACCAGGAACGGTTTGCGCTTGAGGCGCCCGATCGCCGAAGCCAGCGTGGCGTACAACGCCACCGAAAAGGCCATCAGGATGGCCAGCGAACCCAGATTTTCCATAGCTTCTTCTCTTTGGACGGACTGAAACTAAATGCTGGACTTGTTCCCGGGGTTGATATTCGGCTGCTGCCCCGCCGGCAGAGTTGGTTTGGCTTCGTATTTGGAAGCGCATTTGGCCTGAATTTTGGAGGCGCGGAAAGTGCCGTCGCGATCCAGTTTGCCATCCGCCAAGGCCTGCGCGCCATCGCGGAAAGTGTCCGGCAGCGGGTCGGTTCCGGTGTAGGCAACTTTCAGACTGTCTTTGTCCTGTTTGAGAGTGAATACCGTCTGGTTCCCGATATGCTGGATCGATCCGCTGGCTACGTCCCCTCCGACGCGTATGCGCCGGCCGTAAGCCTGATCGCCCATCAGGGTCAATTCGGAGATGGTCTTATAATAGGTCTTCGTTTCCCCGGCCCCGGCGAAAGCCAGCCAGACCAAAGTGCCGACAATCACGGCAATCAACGCTGCAAACTTGGCGTATTTGTTCATACTTTCCTGCTGAAACTCCAGTATACCCCAAAGAATCATGCGGATATTGCCGACGTCAGGGTCTTTTGTGGGAATTATCGACATACCCGCGCATGCGGGGGTCCGAGACGGGCGTGGCCGCCGCTATCTGATTCACTCTATTGGCATATTCCCGTAATTGAACCGCAATAGTCGTGTGGGATTGTAGTGGGAGCGGAAAAACAGCGCAGCAACTTCTTTCAGAAGGAGATTCGTATGAAGATTGCCCCTTGGATTGGCAGGGCACTGGCCAGCATGGTTGGACTGAGTTTGATCTCGTGCGGCGGGAGCGGAGGTGGATCCTCCGAGATGGTGAAGTTACAGGGAGCCGGCGCGAGTTTTCCCGCTCCGATCTACTCGAAATGGTTCAAAAGCTACGGCGAGGCGCACCCCAACGTTCAAATCGACTATCAATCGGTCGGAAGCGGGAGCGGTATCAAGAGTTTTATCGATAAGACCGTGGATTTCGGAGCGAGCGATGCGGCCATGACGGCTGAAGAAATCGGCCGCGTCGATCCGGCGCTGGGCGTGCAGTTGTTGCCGATGACGGCGGGTGCCATCGTCATTACTTATAACCTGCCGGACGTTAAAGAACTGAAGCTGTCGCGCAAAGCTTATTCCGGTATCTTCCTGGGCGTGGTGAAAAAGTGGACCGATCCGCTGATCGCCAAAGAGAATCCGGGAGTCAAACTTCCCGACGGTCCGATCAATGTTGTGGTGCGTGCCGATAGCAGCGGCACGACCTTCGTCTTCACCCAGCACTTGAGCACGATCAGCCCCGATTTCGCGAAAGGGCCCGGCACCAGCAAAATGCCGAATTGGCCGGTAGGTACGAGATCGAAAGGGAATGAAGGCGTCACGGCCAGTATAAAGACCACGCCGGGCTCGATCGGATACATCGAATACGGCTACGCCAAGAGCCAAGCCATGCCGATGGCGATTCTGGAAAACAAGTCTGGCGCTTATGTCGCACCGAGCACGGCCGCGGGACAGGCGGCACTCGCCTCCGCGCAACTGCCCGAAAATCTGATCGTCTGGGTTTCCGATCCGGAGCCGAAAGACGCGTACCCGATCGTGACTTACACCTGGCTGCTGGTCAACAAGAAATACGACAAGAGCAAACTGGCGGTTCTCCAGGACCTGTTGAAATACAGCCTGACGGACGGGCAGAAAGATGCCGAACCGTTGGGGTACATTCCCATGCCGGCGCCCGTGGTTGAAAAGGTGAAGGCGGCCGTGGACACTCTGGCGGCCAGCTAAATCGTCGCCGGAAAAAGGAAACGATGTCTCCAGAAGTTCAGATTTCACAACCACCATCCAGGTTCCAGCTTTTCAGCGATGCGGTGTTCCGGCGCTTGTGTCTGGTTTTCGCCTGGCTCTCCGTGCTGCTGGTAGTGTTCATCGTGCTGCGGATCGCTTTTGCCGCGGCTCCCGCCATCCGGCAGTATGGCGGCGGTTTTCTGAGCGGCAGAACCTGGGATGCCAACAAAGGACAATACGCCATCCTGCCGGAGATCTGGGGCACGCTATATAGCTCGCTTCTGGCGCTGTTTTTTGGAACGGCGTTCGGCGTGGCCGCCGCGGTATTCCTGAGTGAAGGCTTCCTGGCTTCCATCTTGTTCGGCACCTTGAGAATATTCGGCCTGGAATTCCACAGGGTTTGGGGCAAAATTCCGGAGCAAGCCGAAAACCTGCTGCGCAACCTGATCGAGCTGCTGGCTGCGATTCCCAGCGTGGTCTACGGCCTGTGGGGATTGTTCGTGGTGATCCCGCTGATCCGGCCGATGTGCAACTGGCTGCACCTCAAGATGGGGTGGCTGCCCATCTTTGGGACCGATCTAAGCGGTCCCGGAATGCTGCCGGCGGCCATCGTACTTTCCATCATGGTGTTGCCCACCATCACGGCCATCAGCCGTGACGCTCTGACCTCCGTGCCGCCCAAACTGCGCATGGCGGCATACGGTTTGGGGGCTACCCGCTGGGAGACCATTCTGGCGGTGATCCTGCCCACGGCGACGCGCGGGATTTTCGGCGGCATCGTGCTGGCGTTCGGGCGCGCATTGGGCGAAACCATGGCACTGGCAATGCTGGTAGGCAACGCCAATCAGATCAGCGTCTCGCTGTTTTCGCCCGCCAACACGCTGGCCGCCCTGCTGGCCAACACTTTCCCGGAAGCCCGGCCGAAAGACGTGTCGATTTTGATGTACGCCGCCCTGGTGCTGCTGGCTATCACGCTATTGGTCAACATGGCCGGCGCGGTAATCCTCGAAAGGGCATCCAGGGACTCTGAAGGAGGCAAGGCATGAGCGCGGGATCGGCCCCCATCGAACAGGAGTTGAACCCACTTGCGGGTGTGGATATTGGGGATCTCGAGAAGTCTCTCCTGCGCCCGCGAACCATGCTCAGCGGGCTTCTTAGCGGGCTGGTCGGGCTAATGACGATCCTCGCGTTGATCCCGCTGTTCTCGGTGGTGTGGATGCTGGCATGGCGCGGAGGCCGCAGGCTGAGCCTGCTTTGTTTCACGCAACTGCCTCCCTCGCCGCTCGAGCAAGGCGGCGGATTCGGCAATGCCATTGTCGGGAGTCTGATTATTGTGGCGTTGGCCGCGTTGATCAGCGTCCCGCTCGGCGTCTTGAGCGCCGTATTTCTGGCACAGAGCGATCCCCGGAACAGACTGGCTCAGGCGGTGCGCTTCTCCGCCAAAGTGCTGACCGGATTCCCTTCGATTCTCGCCGGGGTATTCGCGTATGGCGCCATCGTGCTGGCGACCGGCGGCTATTCCGCCTTGGCCGGAGCGATCGCGGTCTCCATCCTCATGCTGCCGACCATTCTGCTGACGGCTGAAGATGCTCTCCGCATGGTCCCGGCAAAGATGAAAGAGGCGGCCATCGGTATGGGCGCCACGGGGACGCAGGTGGCTTGGATGGTTTCTCTGCCCACCGCCATGCCGGGAATTCTGACCGGCGTCATGCTGGCGATTGCGCGCGGCGCGGGCGAGACTGCGCCGCTGTTGTTCACCGCGCTGTTCAGCAATTACTGGCCGATGCATCACGGGCACCTGAACCTGATGCAGCCCACGGCGTCGTTGGCGGTTTTGATCTACAACTTCGCCGGCATGCCCTTCGATAACCAGGTGGAGCTCGCCTGGGCGGCCGCGCTGGTGCTGGTGCTGCTGGTTCTGGTAACCAACCTCATCGGCCAAAGCTTTTCACGTCGTCAGGTCCAGTAAATAGGAGCATTTTGCTATGTCAACCTCGCAGCCGGTTCCCGATGGAACAGATGGAAAAGCCCAGACGGGTAACGATGTGGTCATCGATTGTGACATCAAGGAACTCCACTACGGGCAGTTCAAGGCGGTGCGCGACACCAAAATTCCCGTCCAGAAGAACGCCATCACGGCGTTCATCGGTCCGTCCGGGTGCGGCAAAAGCACTGTGCTGCGCTGTCTGAACCGCATGAACGATCTGGTGCGCGGGTTCCGGTTCAAAGGATACGTGCACTTTCGCGGCAGGGACATCTATGCTTCGGCGGTGGACCCGGTGGCCGTGCGCCGCTACATCGGGATGGTCTTCCAACAACCGAACCCGTTCGCCACCAGCATCTTTAATAATGTGGCATTCGGTCTGCGGCTGAACAATTACAAAGGGAACAAAGCGGAGCGCGTGGAACAGGCGCTGAAGCGCGCCGCGCTGTGGGATGAAGTGAAGGACAAGCTCCATAAGAGCGGCCTGTCGCTTTCGGGTGGGCAGCAGCAGCGGTTGTGCATCGCCCGCGCGGTGGCCACCGAACCCGAAGTGCTGCTGATGGACGAGCCGTGTTCGGCATTGGACCCGATCGCCACGCGGCGCATCGAAGAGTTGATGCTGGAGTTGAAGCTGCGCTACACCATCGCGATTGTGACGCACAACCTGCAGCAGGCCCAGCGCGTGGCGGACAAGACGGGTTTCCTTTACGTCGATACAACGCAGGGCGGGCGCACGGGTTACCTGGTGGAATTCGGAGACTCCCGCCAGGTGTTCCAGGCTCCCAGGGAAGAGCACACCAAGGCGTACATCAGCGGCGCATTCAGCTAAACACAGCCTCGCTGGCGGTGTTTTTCATTTTGTGAGGGCGACATGAACAAGGAAAGCAGGTCCCAATTGAGGTGGATGCTTGCGCTGTCGTTTCTGGCGGCCGGTCTGTGCGGGTGCTCGCCGGCGGGCAGCGCGGATGCCGCAATCCAGCCTCCCACGGGGGGAATCTTGTTGCGCGGCGCCGGGGCGACGTTTCCTTCGTTGGTGTATAAGAAATGGTTTGCCGAGTACCGCGCCGCCCATCCGGAGGTGGCGATCTCATACGACACGGTGGGCAGCGGCGAAGGCGTGAGGCGATTTATCGGCAACGGCGTCAAAGAGGAAGACAGGGTGGATTTCGGCGCCAGCGATGCCGCCATGACGGACGAGCAGATGGCGCAAGTGGCCAAAGGCGCCCTGCTGGTGCCGGCCACGGCAGGCAGTATCGTGCTGGCCTACAACCTCCCCCAATTCCAAGGCGAACTGAAGCTTTCGCGCAAGGCATACACCGGCATTTTCCTCGGGTGGATCAAGAACTGGAACGACCGGGCAATCGCCGTCACGAATCCCGGGACAGTTCTGCCAAAGCTCACGATCGTTACCGTGGCGCGCCAGGAGGCAAGCGGAACGACCTTCGCGTTTACCAAACACCTGGATGCCATCAGTCCGGAATGGAGCGGCCGTTACGGCGCGGCCACGCTGATCGATTGGCCGGGGAACACCATGCGCGCGCTCGGCAACGAGAACGTGGCAGGACGCATTCAGCATTCGGAAGGCTCGATCGGCTACGTAGGGTACGAATTCGCCCACCGTCTGGGATTGCGCATGGCCAGTCTCGAGAACCGCGATGGGAACTTCGTGCGGCCTGGCGATCGGGCCGGGATGGCTGCCCTGGCCTCCGCCGATCTGCCTGCCAACCTGCGGCTGTTCATTGCGGACCCCGCGGGCCACGACGCCTACCCGATCGTGACGTTCAGTTGGATTCTCCTGTACAAGAATTACGACGATCCGCGGAAAGCCAAGGCCCTGCGGGATCTGTTCACCTGGTGCCTGAATGACGGCCAGAAGTTCGCCTCCGATCTGGGCTATGTGCCCCTATCGCCGAATGTGAGTTCGAAAGCTCTGGCGGCGGTGAGCCAGGCCGGCCCGCTAAACTAGCGCGCCGCCTTCACCGCCACCTGAGAGTGGGCGTACTGTTCCAGTTTCCGCGCGTCCGCGTAGAACTTCCGTATGCCCTCGGCCAGCTTATCGGTCCCCATCGCGTCCTCATTGTGCATCCAACGAAACGTCTTTTCGTCCAGATGGAGCCGCGGGTCGGGACTGTCTTTCGCTTTTGCCGGGTCCAGGCGGCGTTCCAGAGCGCCCTCAGTCTGTTCCAGCTTTTCCAGCAGGTCCGGACTGATCGTGAGAAGATCGCAGCCGGCAAGCCGGACGATCTGGTCCGTGTTGCGGAAACTAGCGCCCATCACCAGCGTCTTGTAGCCGTACTTTTTGAAATAGTCGTAGATCCGCGTGACGGAGGCGACACCGGGGTCCTCATCGGGCTTGATCTCCTTATCCGGAAACTCTTTCCGGTACCAGTCGTAGATACGGCCGACGAACGGCGAGATCAGGGTGACTCCGGCCTCGGCACACGCCACGGCTTGCGCGAAACTGAACAGCAGCGTCAGGTTGCAGTGAATCCCTTGCTTCTCCAGCCGCTCGGCGGCGCGAATGCCCTCCCAAGTGCTTGCGATCTTGATCAGGATCCGTTCGGCCGATATCCCTCTCTTGTCGTAAAGAGAGATCAGTTTGCGCGCCTTAACGACAGTCCCTTCAGTGTCGAAACTGAGACCCGCATCGACCTCGGTGGAAACCCTTCCTGGAATCGACTGGAGAATCTCGAGGCCGAAAGAAACGAACAACTGGTCCATGAATTCTCCGGCCATCTCCTGCTCGCCGCCTCCGCGCTGGCGGGCGAGCTCGACCGCCCCGTCGACCAGATTCCTGTAGGCAGGCATCTGCGCGGCTTTCAGCAGCAAAGACGGATTAGTCGTGGCATCCTGCGGCCGGTGCCGCGCTATGGCCTCGATATCGCCCGTATCGGCGACAATCGTTGTGTACTGTCTCAAAGAATCCAGATGTGTCATATGTTTCCCTTATCTTAGTTACTTCAGGCCCGCTAATCCATGTTCGCACATACGCTCCGGCGCGACCTGGCAGCGACGCCCGAATTGAGCTGGCGCTATAACGAAGGAGCATCCATGCGTACACTTTTGATCGGTTTCGGCCTCACGGCGCACGCCGCCGGATTGGACTGATAGTTCAGCTCCTTGACGCGTTTGAGCACGCGCTGCCGGGTCTCATCGCCGATGTCGTTCGCGAGCAATATCCTTCATCGTTACAGCCATCTGTCTCCCCTAACCGTTGCGCTCAGCGATTCCTTTCTTCCAGATTTCGAGCCGGCGGGAATGGAACGCGGCTTGATCGGCCAGGAACGCGATCTCCGCGGCACTGTACCGGTCGGTTCCGCGGAACGTCCGGAGCTGCGGCGCGGTAGCTGCTTCCGGCGTGTACATCCATAGCCAGCGGCGGTAATTGCCGGCCACCGATTCGGCCGGGAAGACACGCGCGGTCCAGAGGTTGCGTTCGGCCCCATCGCGCGCGTCCGGCCATATGTCATCGTCCGCCAGACCCACAACCCCGATCCAATCCGCCATCGGCCGCCCGCAAAAGGGGGAATCGTGCTTGAAGGTGTCGCCGATGCCATAGCAGCGCACGAACCAGACATCCGCGCCGCCGCGGTTCCGGCCGCGGAGCACCTCCAGGCAGGCCCCATGCGGCAGCGACAGAGGCGCGTCCACATCCACGCCTGCCAGGACGTTCTGGCCGGCCAATTGCAAATCTGCCCGGATACGGCAGCCTTCCACCCACGAGTCGCGAGCGTCTATCCGAGCTCTAGGGGCGACGCAGTTGTTCACCGACAGAACGCTTGCCGCCCCGCCGCACGCGGCCAGCACCTGCCCGCTCTCGATCAACTGGCGCGTCGATCCGAAATGCAGGAACCGGCAGGACGGCATGAGTTCCACATGGAACGGAATCCGATTCAGGACTGGGTAGACGCGCGCCAACTCCTCTTCGGTCCAAGTGGAGCCGCTCGCCCGCACGCTACCCAGATAGTGCTCCAGAGATGCCGCGTATCCCATAGCGCAACAGATCTCGCGGTAGAGATCGATCTTGCGGGACAGCAGAGCCGCCGGCGTTTTCGCAACTCCAAAAGCGTTGAGCAGGGACTCCGCGGCCTCGCCGTCCAGGCTCATGACTCCGACATCGAGCGGGGCGAGGCCCGCGGCCCCGATCGCACCCTTTTCGCGCTGTTCCGCGATGGACGGCTTCTGCAGATAGACCGACACGGCGCCGTCCTCACCGATCGAAAACACTCCGTGCCGGCTGGCCTCTTCCGGCGCCGCGTAGCAACCCAGTGCCGTGAGGCCCGGTTTGGAGAAGCTGACGCGCGCGGCGTCAGAGAGGACCAGCGCGTCGCCGGCTGCCACCACTACCTGCCCTCGTCCAGAGCCGCCCGGTGGAAGGGCCAGGAAGCCGGGCACCAGCCGGTCGAACAAGGTCACCGGAAGCGGTGAGCCGGAGTTGGCCGGGAGAGGAACGAAGATCTTGCCGCACGGGCCGTAAGCAGGCAAGCGGCGGGAATCGCCACCCGCGTGCACGATCAGGATGCGAAGCTTTCGCAAGATCTCCGCGACGCCGTCCCGCTTTCCATGGCGAGAGCGCTCGCGTTCGACGATCCGCAGCAGACACAGCAGCGTGCTGCCTCCGCTGCCGATACGCCGGTCTTCGAGATCGGCGACCACCAGGGCATCCCGCACCCGCGGCAACAGCCCGTATTGCCGGCGCAGATTCAACTGGAACTCATACGCCCGGGCTTGCAGGGCGTTCGACGCCGTGAGAACCAGGTAATCCCACCCAACTGAGGTAGTGCTCATTCGTCTCTACGCCGATTCGAGGATCATGTTGGCATACTGGATCGTGTCCCCGGTGCGGATCAGACCGATCGCGCCGGGAACTCTCTTCTTGAACTCGACGTGGGGCTCATAAACCACCGGGATGCCGGCCAGGGCCTGTTCGAATCGTTGGCGGGTCTGCGCGTCGTTGGCCGTTCGGAATTCCTCGGCCATGAACGCTCTCCCTACTAGGAAGTTGGCGCGGATGGCCGCCAGCACATCGAGGACCCGAGGGACGTCGTCGGTCAGCGAGATGTCCACGGTCTCGATTTGCGGCCAGAACGGGAAGCCGCGGTCCGCAATCGCCAGCGTGTTGGTGTGACGCACTCGGCTGAGCAGCGAATTGATGGCGGGGTTGAGAATACCGGCCTTGAGCATGCTGGGCTCCTTATCAGGTTCTGATGTGCACGCGGAACGTGCCCGGAACGTCCTCCTCCGCGGCCACAATCAGGTAGCCGCCCCCGCAGCCCGAGTACATCGCGCCGGGATAGCGGTCCTGGAAGTAGCCGAGAAGGGCTTTGAGATCGATCGAAATCGTCGGGTGCCGCACGGTGTGCGGCAGGATGGCTTCCCAACACTCCATACAGGAGTTCATGGAAGCGCCGAGGGCTGCCAGGTCGCGGTGGACGATGGCGTCGTAGCAGACCTTCCCGCTCTCGCCCAGGCGCCGGATCCATTCCGGATCCAGATTCTTGACACCCAGCGGATTGTAGCCCTCGGGACGCTGATTCACCGGTACCAAATGAAGGACCCACTCCAGCCAGTCCGCGATGGCCGGGTCACGAGTGGATTCGATGTGAACCGGAAAGAGCCCGCCCTCGTGCCGCGCGTCGTAGTCGAGCCGGCTTACGCCAAGGTAGATGAGGCCAATCATGTCCTGCGATCCCGAAGGTTCCGGATTGCCATCGTTCTCCGCCTTATAGAGCTCGCGGACCAACTCTTCTGGAGGCCGCTCCGGCAGCACGCCCCCCCACAGTTCGAGCGCCACCCGGCGAGTGCCGCCGGCCATACCGGCGCGTTCCATAAACCAACAGTCCGGCTCGAGGGCCACCACCACCATCGAACCCGGGGGCGACGGATTGTGGATCGACACGAACGGCTGGTCGATCCAGCCACCGGCCAGCGCCAGACGGTGCGGGATCCTCCCGATCGGGTTCCCGATGCCGCGGCCCGGCGGGTCGATCCTCGAACCAGTTGAGAACGGCATGGCACGTCTCCTAGTCCGTTACCACCCGCTTGCCGGCTTTGCGATCCGCGAATTGCTCCGCGATCCAGGCGTACGTCTTTTCCATGCCCGTCCGCAAAGGAGTGCGCGGCTCCCAATGCAGTATCCGTTGGATGTTGGTGTTGTCACTGTTCCGGCCCGCCACGCCCTTGGGCGCCTCCGGCTCATAGGTGCGCTCCAGCCGGACGCCGGCGATGTCTTCCACCATGCTAACCAGGTTGTCGATGGAGATGAGCTCGCTCGAGCCGAGATTGATAGGGGTGGCGATCAACTCTTCCGCGTGCATGATGCGGTCGATACCCTCGATGCAATCATCGATATAACAGAAGCTCCGCGTCTGCGTGCCATCGCCCCAGATGTCTATCGAGTGCCGGCCGGAGTCGATGGCTTCCAGTACCTTGCGGCAAATGGCGGCTGGTGCCTTCTCGCGGCCGCCGAACCAGGTGCCGTTCGGACCGTAGATATTGTGGAACCGGGCGATATGGGTCTCGAGACCGCGCTCGGCCCAATACTCCTGGCAAAACATCTCCGAGATCAATTTCTCCCAGCCGTAGCCGCGCTCGGCCATGGCGGGATAGGCGTCCGATTCCTTCAGCGCCCTGACGTTCGGATCCTTCTGCAGATCGGTGTTGTACGCGCAGGCGGACGAGGAGAAGAAATAACGTTGCGCACCGGCGTGCCAGGCCGCGTCGATCAGGTGCGTATTGATCAGAACGCTCCGCAAGCACTCGACGCGGAAGCGCTCGATGAAGCCCATCCCGCCCATGTCGGCAGCCAGATTGTAGACCTCGACAGCCCCTTCCACGGCGCGGATGGCGTTCTGCTTCTCGCTGAGATCCATCGCCAGGCATTCCACCCCCGGCACACGCTGGTACCACTCCGGGAGCGGCTTGCGGTCAACCGCCCGGATCCGCGTGTAGCCCAGGTTGTGGAAATAGCGGGTCAGGGCACCCGCAATGAAACCTCCGGCGCCTGTAATGACAATCAGGTCGCCGGCAGCGGGCCGTCGCTCGCTTGGAGGGTTGTAATTCGAAGCCATAGTTATCGATTAAGTAAACGAATTCAGAGTAACCGCCGGACGGCGGGCTTGTCAACCGCGCTTCGTCATACCGGCACCTTCGCCTCACGCCAGTAGCGGAAGTTGCGGAAGCTGGTGCTGCCCGAGCCGGCGGCGAAGACGGCGGGCCGGAGATCGAGGAATCCGCCGAGGACGTTGTGGTGCATGCCGCTGACCTCGGCCGATTCGCGGGTCTTTTGCCAGCTTTGGCCGAGGAGGCGGAAGTAGAAATCGACTTCCTGGTTGTCGTTGACGATGCGCAGGGTGGCGCGGGTTGCACCCTTCTGTAGGCGGCTGGGGACGTAGCCGTTGGCTATGCGCACGCCGATGCCTTCGCCATCGAGCAGGATGCCGGTCGAGTGCTGGGGATCGTAGAAGAGCATGAGGCCGGTGGAGCAGCCGGGGGCGATCTCGGCGTCAATTTCGACGGTATAGGAGTGGCCGCCGACAGGGGTGGTGAGAGCGGAGCTGTCGGCCAGCGAACTGCCGCGCGCCTTCAGGTCGAGCACGCCCTGGCCGGTCGAGAAGCGCGCCGGGTCGAACTCGTGCCAGAAGGCCCATTGCAGGCCGAGTTCGGCGCTGGTGAAGTCGTCCGAGGGGTCGGGCATCGGTAGTTGGTTGGTGCCTGGAATGGGCATGGGGATGGCCGACTCGGCGGTTACGCCGGCGGGGACGCGGAACCAGCCGTCGGCAGTCCACTCGATGGGCAGCAGGAGCATTTGGCGGCCCAGGGCGGGATAGCCGTTTTCGTAGGAGTGGACGGTCATGAACCAGCGTCCGCCGGGCGTATCGACGAGGCGGCCGTGGCCGACCGAGAACCAGCGCGAGTCGCGGCTGGGGGTGTGGACGATGGGGTTGTAGGGCGAGTACTCCCAGGGACCGTCGGCGTGGCGGCTGCGCGCCGAGACGACGGAATGGCTGGTGGAGGGCCCGCCGGTTCCGCCCTCGGCGACGTTCAGGTAGAAATAACCGTTGTGCTCGATCACCTTCGGCGCCTCCAGGCAGGTGCATTCGATGCGCATCGAGGCGGGCATGGGCCAGGGATCGAAAGCGTGGCGCGGAGGCACCTTCACGCCCAATCCATCGGCGGTCAACTCGGCCATTACGCCGCCGTTGGCGTAAAGGAAGCGGCGACCGTTCTCGCCGATGTGGGCGGGGTCGATGGCGTTGATGCCCAGATCGATGGGCTGGCTCCACGGGCCGAGCGGATGTTCGGCATGGACCACGCGCAGGCGGTTGTCGGCGGGGAAGTAGATGTAGAAGCGGCCTTCGTACTCGCAGAGATACGGGGCCCACACGCTGCCGGCGTAGCGGCGCAGGGCGGCGGCGACGGGCTTCCAGTTCACCAGATCGGTGGAGCGCCAGATGAGCAGGCCAGGAGCATAGTCGAAGCTAGAGTGGGTGAGGAAGAACTCGTTACCGACGCGGATGGGGCTGGCGTCGGGGTGGTCTCCATCCAGAATGGGGTTGCGATAGACCGAGTTGGCCTGCGCCAAAAGCCGGCGCGGTGGAACGGTCAGGGCGGCGGAGGCGCTGGCGGTCTGAAGAAAACTGCGGCGAGTGAGCATGGCGGGACCAGTGTAACGCCGTGCAAGTTCACTTGCCGGGCTTCAACCCCTCCTGAATCGCCGCTTGCAGCCTGCCTTCCGGATCGTCGCCATGCGCCCAAAACATCATGCCGGCCAGCCCGCGATCCACCACGAACCGCGCCTTCACGCCAATCGATTCCTCGTCTTCGTACGATATGAACGTCCGCTGCCCGGCATTGTACAGATACGGCGACTTCGACACGTCATCCCAATACCGCACGAATCCCACCTTGCTCCGAATGTCCTCAAACGACCATGAAACACCCTCCGGCGCCTTCTTCCCCGGCTGAAAAAGACCGTGTCCCCCGGCCGAGACGTCGCTCCACGCGTGGCCGTAAAAAGGCACGCCCAGTACGAGTTTGTTGGCCGGCACGCCCGCCGCAAGGTAATGACTCACCATGACCGCCGCCGAGGTGGCGTTCGGATTCTCCGCGGGTGTGAACAGCGGCGCGTGATGTCCCGTCACCGCATCCCAATCGCCGGTTTGGTCATAAGCCATCAGGTTTACAAAATCGAGATACCTTTGCGCCTTGTCCATCTCCGTGTGTTGCAGCCAGACGTCAGCCGCCTGCGCCGCCATGGTCAACAGGTACCGTTTGCCCTGGCGGCGGCCCAATTCGTCCAACGCCGCGCGCAACTCCCCGAGCAGCGCGGTCGAGTTCTCTTTATCTTCGGGTCGGTTAATGTTCCCCATTCCTTTCTGCCCTGGAAACTCCCAATCGATATCCAGTCCATCCAGCCCGTGCCTCGTCAGAAAAGCCATGGCGCTACCGATAAACCGCTGGCGCGACTCGGGCGTCAACGCTATATCCGAGAAATCGCCGGACCATGTCCAGCCGCCTACCGAAACCAGAATCTTCAGCTTGCGGTTTCTGGCCTTCAGCCCATTCAAGATCTTGAAATTCTCCGCATCGTGCGCGAAGCCTTCCACCATTTCCCCGCCCCGAATATTCGCGAACGCGTAGTTGATATGCGTCAACTTCTCGGCCATCACTTCGGCCGGCGCGAGCACGCGGTCTTGCGGAAACACATACCCAATCACAGCCTTTTCGGTGTACGGCACGAATGGCCCGGCCGCCGCCGCAAGCAGATACCACGCGGCGTGCGGCAGCCACTGTTCCGTCCATCTCCAGTCCGCGTCCTGTCTAGTGACCTCATAAGGGACATTGAAATCGATGTCGTGCTCGTCTTCCAAGCCGGCCGTAATACCATTGCAAATGCCGCCGGGGGCGCTCTTGTATTCCCAACTGGACAAGAACATGTACTCCGGATTGTTTCTCCCCGTGCCCCGCAGCATGCTGACATCGAACGGATTCAACCCGAGGATCCAGTTCAACTGGTCGGACGCATATGCCTGCAATCGCGCTTGAAACGCCGGATCGTCGTTGAACAGGGGCGCCGCCAGCCGCGCGGCCGCCGCCAGAGACGCCAGCCGGGCGTTCTCGCCTTGCCACCACGGAGCCGTATCGGAATCGTGCGGATAGAAAAATGACGTCCGCCGCGCGCCGCTCTTGCTCTCGACATACTGCCGCGCCAAACCGAATGGGTTCGCCGTCTCGTTGGTCACGCGAAGCTCGAACTCGAGCGAGCGCCGGACCGCGTTTCTAATCCGCTCCCGCGCCGCGCCGGAAGCCACATCGTAATAGTCGAGCAGCGCGATCGACGGCGCTCCGGCATCGGCGGCGTGGAAGAACGGACGGTCCCCATCGTCGGCGCGCCAGTAGTCTTTATACCCTCCGCCTTCCGTCAACCGGCTCATCAGCCTCTCGGCTCGTTCCCCGGCGGCCGCCGCGTACGCCGGCTTCCTGGCCGTCCGATAAAGCTCGGTCACAGCCATCAGGGCGCAGTAGTCATCGACGATGTTTTCCTTGCCGTCATTCAACAACTCCCGGTTGTGACTCCGCAGGAACGCGAAAGCTTCCTCCGCCGCTCGCAGATAAGTGGCGCGGTCGAACTCTCCGCCCGCCGCGGAACGCGCCGCCACCGCCAGCGCCGCGATCGCAACCCCACCGCCATTGCGAAATCCCGCCTCGAACTGCCCCGTCACGCCCGGCACGATCCGTCGCGCGGAGGGACTCTTGTGACCGGCGTAGCCATCGATGGTCTCATAAAACGAGCGCCCCGGATTGTGAATCCGCACCAGGAAATCGGTTCCCCACGCCAATTCATCGGCGAGCCGTATCGAAATCTGGCGAAAGTTCCCGTCCTGGCGGCCCGCCAGCAGCTCCAACGTCTTGCCGAGGCTGAACGCCGCTAAAGGCACTTGCTGGGGGTTGAAGTAAGTCGAGTAATCCAGGTGCGACAGATGCATGCCATAGTCGCCCGTGGCGTCATACCATCCGCCATGGACGTCAACGGGGGCGCGTTTAGACCCGCGAAACGCCAGCTTTCGGTCCGCCTTGTCGAACTCCCCGGAACTGCGCTGTGCTTTGAAGTAGTAAAGGACATCGGAGACCGTGTGGCGCTCCAGAATATTCTTCTCGATCCGGAAAGGGAACGAGCGCACCGTCTGCTCCCCGGCCCCGGCCACGATGATGTACGTACCTTCCGCCTGGACGTCGCTGAAATCCAGGCTCCAGAATTGCCAGTCCCGCCACCGGTCCACGCCAGTCCCGGGCGAAACCGCACCGCGAAACACCAGCGTGCCCTCGGGATGGGTGCGCACCTCGAACGTGGAAAACCGGTCGGCGGCCGTGCCTTGAATGACAGCTCGCTTGGGCAGGAAAGGCTCGTACCCCAGATGATTGGTGAGAACCCGCGGCGGGCCGCTCGCTGGCAACACGCCCCCGCTCAACACCAGCAGGGAGGGCAGGAACAACGATCGATGAACCATGAATCCCTATGATATTGCGCTGGCAACGCGGCGGTGTCCGGAGGTCGTCTGTGAAGGCGCGCCGATCCGTGCGGGTGGGCCCGTTCCACCTTTTTGACCTTAGTACGTGTCAGGAAATAACTGTTCCACTTCGCGGACACCGCTCCCTTACGGTCGCGGCTCTGAAGGCGCTGCGGAGCCGCGACCGTAAGGGAGCGGTTGCACGAGTTATTTCCTGACGTACCCTTATTATCGACGGTTAAGGTTAACAGTACCTCTCTTGGGGACTCACTTTCTTGCCGATATGTATGTAGCGTGGAACGTGGAGACTTCCGCATTCCGCGGCGCTCTCGGCTTCCAGACCGATCGTGAGCCACCGACTTGACGCCATGGAGATTCCGAGCACGCAACGCATGCAACGAAACGGCATCCGCCGGCGGACGTTCGTAATACTGTGTGCTCTGTTGGTTTGCGCGGGCTGGATCTGGTTTCCCTCGTCTCTCACTCACCCGCGGGCGCGAATCTACCGCATGGGTTTCGAGCAGTCGCCGCCGCGGCAGTTTGTGGACATCCACGGGCAGCCTTACGGCTCGGTCATTGAGGTAATGACCGAGGCGGCACGGCGCGCCGGTATCCGGCTCGAATGGGTGCATGTTCCGGCGGGTCCGGACCACGCGCTTTCCGAGGGGATCGTCGATTTCTGGCCGGTCGTCAACCAACTGCCCGAGCGCAGCCGTTATCACTTTACCGAGCCGTTCGCGGAAGTGACCTATTGGATGGTATCTCCGGGCCGGGGGGAAGCCCTGGACGTCAAGGCTGTCGCCGGCCGGACAGTGGGCATTACGGAGGGGCTTGCCCGGATCATGGCGGTCAAGTACCTGATGCAGCCCCGGCTGCGGATGTTTACCAGCGTGCCGGCTTTGGTCGAAGGCATTTGCGGCGGGCGGGTGTTTGCCGGGGTTCTCGCCGAAAGCCCTACCCATGCGTCGATTTTCCAGAAGCCCGAGGGTTGCGAGCTGCGCTTGTCGCCGATTCCCGGCGCCCGTTTGTGGTCGGGTATCGCTTCGTCGCCCAAGCATCCCGAAGCGGCGCGGATAGCCGACCTATTGCGCGAGGAAATCGGGGCCATGGTCCACGACGGAACCTACTCGACGATCTCGCTCAAATGGTACGGGTATCCTACCAACGAGGCCGCCATGGTGGAGAGCCTGACCGCCGCTCACCGCGCGGCGAATCGGCGCAATCTCCTGCTTGCGGCGATGACCGGAGTGTTGTTGTTGATGGTTTGGATGGCGATTCGGTTGCGCAATGCCCGCCGTGCCGCCGTCGAGGCCGCGCTGGCCAAATCGGAGTTCCTGGCCAACATGAGCCACGAGATCCGTACGCCGATGAACGGGGTCATTGGCATGACCGGTCTCCTGCTCGATATGGATTTGACACCGGAACAGCGGGAGTGCGCGGAAACCGTGCGTCAGTCCGGGGAGGGCCTGCTCACGGTAATCAATGACATTTTGGACTTCTCCAAGATTGAGGCGCACAAACTCGCGATCGAATCGTTCCCGTTCGATCTCCGGCAGGCGATCGAAGAAGTCAACGAGATGCTGGCGCCGAATTGCGCCAACCGCAAGCTCGACTTGTTGCTCGATTACCCGTCATCTATGCCCCGCCTCTTTGTCGGCGACGCCGGCCGGATTCGCCAGGTGCTCACCAACCTGATCGGTAACGCCATCAAGTTCACCACGGCCGGTCTGGTTTTGGTGGCTGTGGAATGTGAATCTCTGGACACGCAACAGGCCCGCGTTCGTGTGTCCGTCAAAGACACTGGAATGGGCATCCCCGAGAGCAAGGTCGGTCTGCTCTTCCAGAAGTTCAGCCAGGTGGATGGCTCGCCGACACGGCGGCACGGCGGGACGGGACTGGGCCTGGCGATCTCGAAGCAGATTGTCGAGCTGATGGGCGGGTCGATCGGTGTGGAGAGCCGGCAGGGGAAAGGTTCCACTTTCTGGTTCTCGCTTCCTCTATTTCTCGATAGCCGGCCGCACGCGGAACCATTGCCGATCGCGGAACTGGCGGGACTGCGGGTGCTGATTGTAGACGACAACGAAGTAAACCGGCGCGTGCTCGACGAGCAGATGGTCAGTTGGGGAATGAAGAACGACAGCGTTGCCTCCGGCGGCGAGGCTCTTCGAGCCCTCGAAGCCGCCCAAGTGTCCGGCAATCCCTACCATTTCCTGCTGCTGGACTATCGGATGCCGAACATGGATGGTGCTGCCGTGGCGGCGGCCGTTCGGTCGGATGCGGCCCTCCGCGACCTGGCGATCGTTATGCTTACTTCCGCCGGCGGGTGGAACGAAATTAAACATAAGGACGGTGCCTGGGTTGACGCCTGCCTGCTAAAGCCCGTCCGGCAGTCGCAACTGATGAACGCGCTGGTGACTACCTGGGCTAAGAAAACGGATGCGGCAAACGCTCCAGTGGGTCCATCCGCGAACGATGCACAAGGCAGGGCAAGTCTGGCCGGAAAATTCGCCGGCGTCCCCATTCGTGTCCTGGTGGCGGAAGATAACGTCGTCAACCAAAAGGTAGCCGCGCGCATGCTGACCAGGCTTGGATTGCATGCGGATGTAGCCGCCAACGGGTTGGAGGCTGTGGAGATGGTCAGGACTCTGCCGTTTGACGCGGTATTCATGGATTGTCAAATGCCGGAAATGGATGGATACACGGCCACCAGGGAGATCCGCCGCCTGCAAAAACCCGGCGACCGCACCGTGATCATCGCCATGACCGCCGAGGCTTTGGCCGGCGCCCGCGACCGGTGCACCGACAGCGGTATGGATGACTATATCGCCAAACCCGTGAAGCTGGACGACCTCTGTAAGGTCTTGGAGAAGTGGTTTCATCCGGAGGAAGCCAACGCCCAATTCGTTGCAGCTCCGGATAGCAGGGGAAATTGCGCTATTCGATGACCTTGAACTCGGCGTGCATGGACGCCTGCGAGTCCCCACCCACCCAAAGGTCGAACTCCTCCGGTTCAACGACCCAGTTTCCAGCTTGCGGACTCCAGAACTCGAGCTCGTCCTTGCCGAGAGAGAAATGCACCGATTTCTTCTCCCCGGGAGCCAGCGCTACGCGCTCGAATCCCTTGAGTTCGCGCACCGGTCGCGATGCGCTACCGGCCCGCTGGTGGATGTAGAGTTGCACAACCTCGTCTCCGGCCACCGCACCGGTGTTCCGCACATCGATGGACACATGCAGAGTGTCCGCCGCCCCGAGCAACTTCCGGTCGAGCTGGAGGTTCGAGAATCCAAAGGTCGTATAACTGAGGCCGTATCCGAATGGATATAGCGGCGCGCTGACGAAGTCCGCATAGCGCGAGGTGAATCCGGGATCGGTTTCGGGCGCATGGGTGAGGTTGTGGTTGTAGTAAGCGGGCACCTGGCCGGTAATGCGCGGCCAGGAAACCGGCAGCCGGCCCCCGGGATTCACGTAGCCAAAGAGGACGTCAGCGATAGCGTTGCCGCCTTCCGTGCCGGGAAACCAAGCTTCGAGGATCGCGGGCACATGCTGCGAGGCCCACAGGATGTCCAAGGGCCGGCCATTGAGCAGCACGAGCACCACCGGCTTGCCTGTGGCGACGACCGCCTCGAGCAGTTGCTGCTGGTTGCCGGGAAGGGCCAGCGATGCCCGCGAGGCGGCCTCACCGGTCATGCTGGCGCGTTCGCCGAGTACTAACACAACGGCTTCGGCCCGCTTGGCTGCCGCCACTGCCTTGGCAACTTCCTGCTCCATTTCCGCCCGCGGCATCGGGGGCGTCGCCTTCCTGCCGTCGGCCGCGTCCCAGGGCATGGCGACGAGGCGCTGCATGTCGCCGCCGCGGACGAACTCGATCCTGGCATTGGGCAGTCGGTTGCGCAGCCCCTCCAGCACCGAGACCGCGGCGCCAGGCTCGACCAGCCACGACCCTTTGATCTCTTCCGTGGAATCCGCGATCGGCCCGATCAGCGCGATCGAACCGAGGGTCGTCTTCAGCGGCAGCGCGCCGTTTTCGTTGCGCAACAGCACCATGGAGCGCTGCGCCGCGACGCGCGTGGCGGCCCGGTGCTCCGGATCGTTGAGAACCTTATCTTTGGCTGCGAGATCGCCGTAGGGGTGCTCGAACAGCCCCAGGCGAATCTTGACGGCGAGGACCTGGCGCACCAACCGGTCCACCACGGCAACCGGCAGCTTGCCGGATTCGACGAGCTTGGCGGCGTTCCGCAGATAGGTTTCGCTGCCCATGTCCATGTTGACGCCGGCCGTCAGACCGCGATAGGCGGCATCGGCGTTGTCGCGCGCGTAACCGTGGACCGTGAGCGAGTTGACCGCCCACGCGTCGCTGATCACAAAACCGCCAAACCCGAGATCGCGGCGCAGCACGTCCTCGAGCAACCACCGATTGCCGCTGGCCGGAACGTCGTTGAGGTCCATGTAGGCGCTCATCACCGTGCCCACGCCCGCATCGATGGCGGCCTGGAACGGACGCAGGTAAACGTTGCGAAACAGCACCTCGGGAATGTAGCAGGCATCGTAATCGCGCCCGCCTTCGGCCGCGCCGTAGCCGGCGAAGTGCTTCACGCTGCCAACCAGCCGATTGGGCGTGCCAAGCCTTGGTCCCTGGAATCCGAGGACCTGCGCCCGCGCCATCGCGGCACCCAGGTAAGGATCTTCGCCCGCCCCCTCGACGATGCGCCCCCAGCGGGGATCCCGAGCGATGTCGACCATCGGGCCGAAGGTCCAGTTGATGCCCGAGACGTAGGCTTCATGCGCGGCGATGGCCTGGGATCGCTCCACCAGCGCGGGGTCCCAACTGGAAGCCATGGCGAGCGGCACGGGGAACATGTTCTTGTAGCCGTGAATCACATCGAACCCGAACAGCAGCGGGATTCTGAGCCGGCTTTCTTTGACGGCGATCTCCTGCATCCGCTCGATCTGGACGGAGTCGATGGTCCAAAGCACCGACCCGGCATCGCCGTTGCGGATGAGATCCTCCGGCCGCAGATTGTCGGGGCCGATCGGCGAAGGGCCGATCTGCGTGAGCTGGCCGATCTTCTCCCGCAGCGTCATCTGCTTTAGCAGCGCTTCCACCCGCTGGTTGACCTCGGCCTCGCCGGCCGGCGCCGCGGGAATCTGCTGCGCGCTGGACGCGGTGGAGACCGCCAATGCGACAAACGACAAAATGAAGACTCGAACGTAACCGCCAGGTGCGTGCGAGGCGCTGGCGGATTTGAGCGCGGGACACATGATGGCCTCAGCTTAACATCTGTGGCCTCAAGGCAGAAGTCAGGAGTCAGAAGTTCTCTGACTTCTGCCTTATGACTCCCCCAGGTCGAGGAACCCGTCCAGGCGCGAAATCGCTCCTGTCCGCTCGAAGATAGCGGCGCTGGCGGCGGCGTCAAGCTCGAGCCCCGCGACCGTGTGCCGGGAGCCGTCGGCGCGGGTAATCTCGATCCTTCGCGGCCCCGCGCGATGGGTGACCACCGGGGTCTGGCAGGTGGTGAACGCCATCGTGCCGGACTCGACATCCAGGTCCCGCTCCCGGCCGTCGAGGCCGTAGTAGTGGAAGCTCCCCGCCTCCGGCAGAAACTCGTCCCGACTCACCAGGTCCGGGCGGAAACAGAGTCGGCCGTCCTCCACGGCAACACCCATCTCGCCCAGCCGCACGATGACATCTTCCTTCACCTGGCCGGTCATGCCGGGTTGCTGGACGCCCGCGAAACCCGGCGTATGCGAGTAGGGATCGGTAGGGACTGCGCCGTACAACTCCGGCGGCTTGTGAACGCCAATCCCCTCGCGGATTTCGGTGTAGCGCTGGCGCAAGCGCGCGACGACAGCGGCGCCGGCGCCCTCGCGCCCGGCCCGGTCCAGCACCTCCTGGGCCGCCAGCAAAAGCTTGGCGACCATGTGCCAGTAGATGCAGCCGAGCCCTTCATATTTGTAGAACGTGCCCGAACGGCCCGTGAAGGACTGGTGATCGAACACCTGCTCATAGAGGGCCAGAATCTTGGCACATTCTTCGTCCGGCAGGCTCATCGCCCGGAGCGCGTCTCCGAGAAGCGCGCCGTTCCGGAAGTCGGCGTTGAAATGGGCTACGCCCGTGGAGTCCCGAACCACGATGCGGCGATCGTCGCGTTCGATCATCGCGGTCAGTAGCGTCGAAGCCGCGATGGCCGCGGCCGGAATGTTGTTCTTCTCGAACAAACCGGGCAGCTTGCGGTCCGGATAGAGCACATAGCTGTTCTGGTCGGCACGGTAAAGGCGGCTGGCGCCGAGCGCATCCAGCAACTCCGCCGCTTCCCGGGCCGAGAGCAAGCCCGAACTCAGCACGGCGACCTGGCCCTCGAGCATCTCGTAGAGCCGGCGAATGGCGATTCCGCCGCCATCGAGGCGCATGAGGTTGTAGGAGTGATAGAGTCCGTCCTCCCGCCGGTTGGCGCGGATCGATCGGTCGATGTGGCGCAGGGCTACGTCGCAGAAAGCGACTAACTCAGTAGCGTCCAGCGGCGTCTGAAGGCCTGAAAAACCGCGCTCGTACAACTCCGCCCGGTAGTCGCTCCCCGCGGTGCCCAGCGCGTCGAGGACCGCCTTGCGGCCGGCGTCCGAGATCGCTCCGTCCGCGAGTCCCACGTGCGTTTCGAGCACGCTCGCCACCCGGCGGAACACCTCGGCGACTTCCGCCGATACTTCAAATGCCGGGCAGCCGGGTGCGCCGAAGAGCCCCCGGCACAGTGACAGGAAGCGCCGCAGGAAGCACAGCGTAACCATCGACACGCCGGAGCCGACCAGAGCGTTGTTGGCGTCATTCCACTCCGGCCGCTGCGTGTTCATCCACAGTCCGGCTTCGGGGATGTAGTTGAAGAGCCGGGCCAGTACCAGAACGAGCAGTTTCTCGGCAAAATTCACCCGGTAGGGCGCTCCATCGGCGCCCGGCAGGGACTTGCCGTCCGCGCCCATCGCGGCCGCGCGCCGGCGAATCTCCCGGTCCAGCGCGGCGTCAAAGTCGATGGTGTTGTGCGAATCCGCGAGCAATTCGGGATAGGGCTTGATGCGGTAGGGGACGTCCGCGTAGGTGAAGACGCGGCGCGTCAGCAGACCGGCGATGGCGCCGGGATGGTAGCGCTCCGACACCTCGAGCAGCTTCAACAGGTAGGCCACCTGGTGGTCGCCCCAATAACCTATATATGACCAGGGGTCGCGCGGGTCCAGCACCTCCCAGTCGAAGCCATCGCGCATCACGCGGTAAGGGTTATAGCCGTCGGCGGTGGAGGCGTCGGCGAATTTGAAAATCATGCTCTCGACATAACCCGGGAAGGAGAGAGCCAGCGCCTCCCAATTCTGAAAGATGTCGCGCCAATTGCCCTGGTAGTCGAGAATCCTGTCGCCGCGCTCGTCCTTCACCTGGATAGCGAAGATGTTCCAGGGCCGGCTGGGATCGCCGTGCCGGCGGCTGAAGGTCAGAGGCAGATACTCGTGCGCGAGCCGCTCCAGGTCGGGATCCTGTTGCTGGCGTGCCAGCGCCAGCAGCCGGCTGTGCGCCAACGTTTCCGGCAGCGCGTCGATGAAGCCGGTGTGGCGCGCGGCCACCGCGCGGTTGGCCCGGCCAATGAACGACTTGAAGTCGGCGCGGTCAATCAGGTAGCCGCGATCGGGAATTCCCCCGCGCATGATATTGAACAGGACGTTGGAGAAGTGGCGGTCGGAGCTGAGGTCGTCACCCGTCAATTGGAGACCGTCGGCCGCGGCGACCATGCGGACCAGGTTGCGCGTGCCGAGTTCGACATCGGCGTCCACCAGCGCGCGAAGGTCGGCGCCGGAGCCGAGCAGGGCGACCGTGGCGGCGACGCGGGCGGCGTCCTGATCGATGTCCGCCACGACACTCCACTCCTGGCGGGCTGCCCCGGCCAGGGCCAGTTGCGCGGCCAGGAAGTAGGCGCCGCGGCGGCCGCGGATCAGAGTTTCCTCTTCCACCCCGCAGCCGCGGCGGAAGCGATCGAGTTGGGCCGCGCACAGCAGCCGCTGGGACGCGGCCAGGCCCTCCGACCATACCGTGGTTACGCGCAGCGCCTCGTTCGGTTCGGGCCGGTCGGCTGGAATCGAGGCGAGTTTGAACAGGCCCAGACCGGTGGCGGCGTGGAGTTCGTTCTCCTTGTAGCCATCGCCGAGCGTGCTGTACTCCATCTGGAAGCGGCGCGTAATCCCGTGTGGCAGGATATTCTGGATGCCGTCCAGAATCTCAATCCCCACCGGCTCGCCCGCCAGGTTCACCAGTGCCAGACGCCGCACGAAGCCGAAACGTTCGCTCGTCATCCAGGTGCAGGAGAACGACAGCGCGAGGTCGTGGTTAACCTCTTCGAACGTGAGCTTGTTGCCGTAAACGCTCTTCGCCAGGCTGCGCGTGACGCGATACAGCCCTTCATAACGCGGCGAGAATGGCTCCCAGAGGGCGGTGCGCCCGGCGCGAGTGGCCAGCAGGACCGTCTTGCCGCCGGTCTGGTCCTGACTGTCGTGGATGCGATCGTCGGTCGAGTACGGAAACAGCGCGTGGTCGGGGTCTTTGCGGCCGGCGGTCAGTGCGCCGGTGCTGGAGACGTACATCCAATGATCGGAGTCGCTCACTACGCTCATCAGGAACGGCGCCATCGCGTCGTAGTTCTCGATGCGGTACGAGCGCTCACCGCCCATCGTGACGTGGCCGCCCTTGACGGCGCGCGCGCCCGGCTGGAGCGGCGCACCGCCAACGAACAAGGTGCTCACGGGCGTTCCTTGGCTGGAGCGGCGGCGGGGGGATCGTAGCTGGGCGAGGTTGGCCCTGTCGGTATCAGGTCGGGATAGAGCGGCCGCATAGCCAGCTTGGCCTTGCGGCCCTCGGAAAAGAGTCCCCAGTGGCCCTCGGTCCCGGCGCCCTTCCAGGGCTCGTCGAACGCCTCGAAAAAGAATAGCGTTACGTCGCTGGCCTGCGCCCAGGCGGTGAGTTCCTGGTAGTACCGTTTCTGCTTGACCTCGTCGCCCGCCCGCGGGGCATGCTGGTTGCCGACGGTGTAGGAGGCCCAGCCCGCCTCGCCGAGCACGATCGTCTTATCCGGATGCGCTTTGCGCACGGCCTGGAAGTTCTTGATCGTGGACGGCATGGCGGTATCGATGTCCTCGTGGCCCCACATCGGATAGGTGTGCATGGTGATGAAGTCCACCGCCTTCGCCAGCTTGGCCTCCGGCTGCCGCCAATAGAGCTGGTCGTCGGCGACCGTCACCGGACAGCTCACCGCGCTCCTGACCTGCTCGACGCACTGAAGGGCGCGCTCCTCGGTCAGTTTGTGGTCCGACCAGGACACCAGAATCTCATTGCCAACCGCCACCGCCAGGACGATATCCTTGTACTCGTTGGCCAGGCGGATGCCCGTCGCGGTCTGTGTCGCGCTTTCGCTCTCGTGGCCGGGCCGGCCGTCCAGCCAGATGCCCAGCAGTACCTTAAGACCGAGCTTGTTTTGGCGGATCACCTCGAGGACATCCCGCGAGTGCTGGTCCGAGCCGTAGAGCCGGACCAGCTTCCAGTTCCGCTCCAGAATTTTGAGGTCCTCGAGGACCTGCGCTTCGGTCGGGAACCGGTTCAATTGCGGGTTCTGGCCGGACCGGTAGCCGGAGTAGTCGATCCCGTTGCCCTGCCACTTCTGCTCCCGCAGATCGGCCGCCAGCGTCGAACAAACTAAGACGCACGCGCACAGAAACAGCTTTTTCATTCCTTGATCTCTCCCCGCCGTGCCACCAGCTCTTTTTCGATCGTCACCATCAGCGTATCGTCGAGCGGATACAGCATCATCGTCGCCGCCGCCAGCACCAGCAGCGCGCACGGGATCCAGCTCATGGAGAGGATAATGCCCTGGAGCGCGCGGCCGGTTTGTGCCACGTTGGCCACGTAGCCGAAATACATCAGGATCAGCCCGAACAGCCATGCGCCCAGCGCCACCCCGATCTTGGTGCTGAAGATCGCCGAGGCGAACACCAGGCCCGTCGAACGGCGGCCGGTGCGCCACTCGGCGTGATCGGCCGTGTCGGCAAACATCGCGAACACCAGCGGAGAGTTGAACCCGATGACGAAGCTGGAGGCGATCTGCAGACCGAAGATCAGCGCCAGGTCGGCGGGTCCGGCCAGATAGAACAGGCCCACAATCAGGCCGCCAACTCCGATTGCCAGCATGAAAAGAGGTTTCTTGCCGAACCACTTCGCCAGCCGCGAAGTGACGGAGACTGCCACCAGAAACGCCAGGCCGTTCGAGACGAGAAACCTGCCCAGGAGATCCTGGCGCTTCAAGAAGTACTTAAAGTAGTAGGCCGAGGCCGACCCCTTGATTACGAACGCCGACAGCACCAGCAGCAACACGCCAACCAGCACCAGCCACGGCCGGCTGCCGAACAGGTCGCGCAGGTCGCGCCGGATGTTCGCGTTCTGCTGCGGGGGCGGGGCGACGCGCTCGCGCGTCGAGGCGAAGCATAGTGCCAGCAGCACGACCGCGAGAACGCCGTACAGCACCATGGTGAGTTGCCAGCCCCGCTGATCGTTGCCCTGGCCCAGGTTCTTAACGAGCCACAGGGTGAAATACTGGACGCACACCCCGGCCGTGAAGGCCCCTATGAAACGGATCGAAGAGATCGATGTGCGCTCCTGCGAGTTCGGAGTCATCACGCCCATCAGCGCCGTATACGGGATGTTGACCGCGGTGTAGAGGAACATCAGCAGCGAGTAGGTAACGTAGGCATAAACAAGCTTGCTGGTGCCGGCCAGGTTAGGAGTCGTGAAGGTGAGCACGCCCGCCACGGCGAGCGGGAGGGCGAACCACACGATGTACGGCCGGAAGTGGCCCCAGCGCGTCTTGGTCCGGTCGGCGAGAGCGCCCATGGCGGGATCGGCGACCGCGTCGGCGATGCGCGTCACCAGCAGCATCGTGCCGACGGCCGCGGCGGAGATGCCGAAGACGTCGGTGTAGAAGATCATGATGAAAAACTCGAAGGTTTTCCAGTAAAAGTTGGAAGCCGCATCGCCCAGCGAGTATCCAATCTTCTCTTTGAGCGAAATACGGTCTTCCACCGGGACCTTCTGTGCAGCTGTGCTCACCGAAACCTCCTGCCCCGCCACGCCTGGGCGCGCGGGCGGCCTGATGTCAAATGCGCTAAATCGAGAGACTAGCACAGTTGCGGCGCGATTTTTGTTGTGGACCGCCAGCGCGCGGAGCTGGCGGTCCGGGCCCGCGGATTCGAGCCGCTGTTTCGCGCGTGATCACTTGATGCGGATCGGGTCGGCCCAGTTCCCGCGGAAAAGAAACTTCTGGGCGTAGATGGTCTTGGTGAACTTGCCGTAGCGAATATCGGTCCCGGCATAGAGGCCCAGCACGAAACAATCGTCGGGCAGCCGGAACGTCTCCGCCACGCTTTGCTGTTTGAGCGTGGGGTCGATCGGTTTCCGGTGCGTTTCTCCCGGCATCCAGCCGTTGTGCGGAGCAAACGCATAGCGCAGTTCGCTTCCCAGTGAGAAGACGGTGTTGTTGCCGATCTCGTATTCCACCGGAACCTGCTTGGCCTGGGCCAGGTCCGTAACCGGCGTGCGCAGGACGAGGGTGGGCCAGACGATCGGCTCCTTGCCCGTGAGCACCACCATCGATTCGGTCTTGAGCAGACGGCCCTGCGCGTTGTAACTTTCAAACACCAGTTCGCGATCCTTGAGCTCCTCACCGGCGAACGAGAGGGTCCCGCTCACATACCCGTGGGCGTCCGGCGCCGCTTGCCAGATTACTGCGTCCCGATAGATGACCTTCAGGCGCCGGACCTCCGGTGCCAGGAAGGCCTCAACCGGAACTTCGTTCAGATAGAACTGCTGATTCTTGGGCGAGGCTACCAGCGCCTGGTTGTACTCGGCGAGCGCATGCCAGACCGGCCGCGGATAGCCGCTCCGGTCCTTCAAGTCCTTGTAACCCCAGAACCCGAACCACTCCTCGGCGGTGTCGTTATGCACGGCGGGCTCGCCGCCCTTCCACCATCCATCCGCGTAAATGAAGGGGCATACGCCGGCGGCGCCCGAGTCCAGCAGGTCGCGATAGGCGCGGGTCATGGCCCGTGCCTGCGTCTCCAGCGTGTTACCGCCGTACTCGCCGGCCCCGGCTCCCTGGCGCGAGACCGAGCGGCCAAACTCGGTGACCAACACCGGCTTCGCGCCGCCGTTGAGCTCAGCCACGAAGCGGTTCGTATTGGAATAGCCGTGCGTAAAGTTGGACCCTTCAGCCGTGTAGTCGTACGTGTTATGGGCGTACACGTCGAAGACGTTGAGGTTCACCCAACCGGTAATGGCGGTGTTGCCCGAGATGGCGACGGGGACCCCGGGATGTTCGCGATGGATCAGGTCGCGGAGTTTAGTCCACAGGTCCAAGGTCGCCTGCGCTCCGACTTTATGGAGGTGGGCCGGCATCGGCTCATTCATGATCAGATAGGTGATCACACAGTCGTACTTGCCGGTGTAGTTCAGCACGCGCTTGGCCTTCGCCAGGTCCCGCTCCACCACTTTGGGATCGCTAAAATCGTCGTCCGGCGCGATCCAGATTCCGAAGACCACCTTCAGGCCGGACGCTTGCACGAGTTTGAGCTCATCTTCGCTCAGCTCCGACCAGGTGCGGATGCCATTGAACCCGGCCGCCTGGATATTGATCAGATCCTGCCGGGTTTCCTCGAGATTGAAAACGCGATGCTGGTACGGATGCTCACCGGGACGCGCACCCGGCTCGTAGCCGATGGCGTTCACGAAGAACTTGTGGCCATCGATGTAGTACCCGCCGTCTTTGATTTCAACTCTGCTTGGGGTCGCCGGCGCCGCCAGCGCCGTGCTGCCGCAGGCCCCGAGCGCCAGCAGCGTGCAGCAAGACAAGAACAGTTTCGTATTAAGTCCTCTTTCGCCCCCAGTGTAACTCCGTCCGGAAATCGCTCTTTGAAACCAGCTTCAGGCCCGCAACCGCATTCGCAGGTAGCTGCCCGTGTAAGACCTCTTGCAGGCCCCCACTTCTTCCGGCGTACCTGTGACTACGACGTGGCCGCCCGCATGGCCCCCCTCCGGCCCGAGATCGATCACATGGTCGGCTGTCTTGATCACATCGAGGTGATGCTCGATCACAATCACGGTGTGGCCGGCATCCACCAGCCGCGCGAGACATTCGAGGAGTCGCTCGACGTCGGCGAGGTGCAGGCCGGTCGTGGGCTCATCGAGGATGTACAGCGCGTGCTTCGACTTTTGCAGTTTCGACAGCTCGGCCGCGATCTTGATGCGCTGCGCCTCGCCGCCGGAGAGGGTCGTTGCGGACTGGCCCAGCGTCAGATAGCCCAGCCCGAGGTCGTTCAGCACCGCGATCTTCTTACTGATCGCGGGCTCGGACCGAAAGAACGCGACGCCTTCTTCCACCGGCATGTTCAGGACGTCCGTAATCGTCTTGCCGCGCACCGTCACATCCAGCGTTTCCGCGCTGAAGCGGGCGCCTTTGCAGACCGCACAGGTCACTTCCACGTCGGGCATGAAGTAGAGCTGCGTCGCGATGACGCCCTCGCCCTGGCACTCCTCGCAACGGCCGCCTTTGACGTTGAAGCTGAACCGGCCCGGCGTATACCCGCGCTCGACCGAAAGCGGCGCGCCGGCAAAGAGTTCGCGAATCGTGTCATAGAAGCCGATGTAGCTCGCGGGGTTCGAGCGGCTGTTCCGTCCGATCGGCGATTGGTCGATGTTCACGACCTTGTACACATGCTCGGCCCCGTCGATGCCGTCGTGATCGCCGGGCAACGTCCGGGTGTCGACGAGCCGCTTCCACAGCGCCTTGAAGAGAACTTCGTTGATCAACGAGCTCTTGCCCGAGCCCGACGCACCGGTCACGGCGATCATCCGTCCCAGTGGAAACGCGACGTCGATGGATTTCAGATTGTTCTCTCTGGCGCCACGAACCACCAGGACCTTACCTGCTCCCCGGCGGCGCCGCGCTGGCGTCTCGATGCTTCTTCGGCCGGAGAGGTACTGGCCGGTAGGCGATGCCTTGCACTTCAGAATGTCGTCGAGTGTGCCCTGCGCCACCACGGAGCCGCCGTGAACTCCGGGCCCGGGACCCATCTCCACGATATGGTCGGCTGCCCGGATCGTGTCTTCATCGTGCTCCACTACGATGACGGTGTTGCCAATGTCGCGCAGCCTTTCGAGCGTTGCGATCATTTTGGCGTTGTCTTTGGGGTGCAAACCGATGCTGGGTTCGTCCAGAACGTAGAGCATCCCCATGAGGCCCGACCCGATTTGCGTGGAGAGGCGGATGCGCTGCGATTCACCGCCCGAAAGCGTGGCCGAGCGCCGATTGAGGTTCAGATAATCGAGACCGATGCCCAACAGGAGTTCCACGCGGCGGCGGATCTCGCCAATGACCTGCTTTCCCGCCTGCGCGCCACGCCCGGCCGGCTTCAGGCCCCCGAGAAATGCGTACAGCTCGTCGAAGTTCAGCGCGCCCACCTCATGGATGCTCTTTCGCGCAATGGTGAACAGTAAGCGAGTGGAACGGAGGCGCGTGCCGCCGCAATCGGGGCATGTGCGCTCGACCATCACGCGATCGAGCCACTCCTCCATGCCGGAACTGGCTTCGCCGCGCTGGCGATAACGCCGGTACTGGCGCTCGATGCGGCGCGCGATTCCCCCGAAGCTGACCTCATGCTTGTCCCAATTTTCGCGCGTCACCTTCGATTCGGGCGGAGAAATGGTTCGCAGCTTCCGGCCGTCCAGACCATAGAGGATCGAGTGGCGCACCGCCTCCGGCAGTTTCTCCCAGGGCTCGTCAAGCGAGAATCCGAGCGCCGTGGAGAGGGTGTTCATGATGCGCCCATCCCAGGTGTCCGGATTGTACCGGTACGCTTCCTTGACGAAACAGCCGCCCCGAATGCCGCGCCTGGGGTCGGGAACCAGCAGTTCCGGATGAGTGATTTTGTGGACGCCCAGGCCGCCGCAGGTCCGGCAGGCGCTCTCCGGATTGTTGAACATGAAGTACTCGGGCTCGATGCCGCCATACACGAAACGGTGTGTGGGACTGCAGAGTGCTTCATAGAAGCGGCCGGCATCGCCCTTCGAGGCCCCCTTCGCGACCTGAATCTGCATCAGCCCGTCGCCTACCAGCAAGGTCGCGGCAATCGCTGCCTTGAGGGCCTTCTCATGCTTCCGGGCTGCGATTACGCGGTCCACCACGGCGTCCATATCGGTCACGTCCGACGCTTCGAGGGAGAGCTCTTCTGAAACATCGACGCGCTTGCCGTCGATGATCATCTGGCGGCAACCCTTCTTGCGGACTTCCGTGAGGACGAAATCCATCTCCTCGCCGTACACCTTGAATACCGGAGCGCGAAGCTCGACCTCCGCACCTTCGGGAAGTCCGAGGATGGCCTCGAGAATCTGGTTCGGCGTGCGGCTGAAGACGCGCTCCCCGGTCCGCGGGCAGTGCGGTTCGGCGATGGTGGCGAAGAGGAGGTTGAGATAGCTCGCCATGTCGGTCATGGTGCCGACCGTCGAGCGCGGATTGCTGCCAATCGTCTTCTGCTCGATGGAAATGACGGGCGAAAGACCGTAAACGAAGTCCACATCCGGCTTTGCCACCTGGGAGACGAAACGCTTGGCATAAGTGGAGAGGGATTCCATGTAGCGGCGCTGTCCCTCGGCGTAGATCGTGTCGAACGCCAGGCTGGATTTGCCGGAACCCGACAGACCGGTGATCACGATCAGGCGGTCCCGCGGCAGTTCGAGCGAGATGCCTTTCAGGTTGTGCACGCGGGCGCCCTCGACCGCAATGGTGGTGCGGGCCAGGGCCCCGGCGGGAGCGCGGCCGGCGCTACCGGGCATCGGCCCCATCCGATCCGCGGAAGAACGCCAGCTCGTTGACGTCCACGTTGCTCCGTCTGGTCAAGCGGACCGGGAGCGCCGCTTTCCCAATCAGACCTCGATCGGAGAGGTATTCACAGGCGAGGATCACGCCTTCCATGCCAAAATTACGGCGGAAATGATCCTCGATCTCCGTGGCCGAGCGAGCTTCCCCGACTTCCGTCAGGTGTTCGAAAATCGGCGCGAACAGGGCCGGCGTGCGCCTGGCCAGGTATTCTTCGGCAGCGGAGAGAGCGACCTCAATGCGCGGCCGGCTCTTTTTGGAGTTCAGCAGGTCCGTATAGACGATCTTGAAAACCGAGGGATTCAGCTTAAGGGCCTGTGGGAGCACTTCGCGGTCCACCAGGAGCCCGGCCTGGAGCACTTCAATCTTGGCCAGCGCGTTGGCGGCGTAGAGAATCCATAGCGCCGCATAGTCGAGGTCCCCGCGTGTGATCAGCCATTTCTGCGCTTTGTATAAGCAGGGGAGGGCGTGACTCGCCGCTGCCAGAAGCTGCAGTTGGGTGTCGCGTTCGCCCAGTGCCGTCAGGCGCTGGAGAAGGGCGGCGATGGTCTCGTCGTGGGTGTAGAGGAGGCGTCCTTTGGCCAGCAGGGAATGGATAAACGAACTCGCAAGCGAGCCTTCCACGACCTTGCGAAAATCGCCGCGCGTCATGAGGTTGGCATGGACGTTGATCCCGTCTGCGTACAGGGAAATACCTTTGCGGTCCGCCTGTTTATCGTCGATCGTCACGAGGACCAGATCGATATCGGACTTGGACCAGACCGTATCGTGCGAGAGACTCCCACAGAGAATCGCGGCGAGGATGGAGCGATCGCGCTTCACCTGTTCGACCAGCGCCGCTAGCGCGGTGTTGAACTGATCCTGGACGGGAGCCCCGATTCCCCTCTGCGCCGCCTCTGCCATAGCACCCTGCTCTGGCGATTATATCGCTATCGCCCCGCCACCTTCGCGAGAAAGTTCAGAGAGGGGTGCGCGACCTGAAAGTGGGGGATCGGCCGAAAGACCAAGCCCGCTCATCGAATCTGAGCGTATACCGACGCTTCTCGGAGCCACGACCGAAGGAAGCGGTCGATTTGAATCGAGGCCGCCCCCAAAGCAGACCGCTTCCTTCGGTCGCGGCTCAGCACGAATCGCCGAAGCCTCATCGAGCGGAGGCTTCGGCGGATCTGTACGAGTTGTTTCGCCTTGAAGAATGGAGCTATCGACATGCGCGCGCTGATTCCAATCCTATTCGCTTTTACGGCGGCGGCTAACGCCGATGAGCTGTTAGTGGCCCTCGACGTGAACCCGCTCACCGGCTTCCCCGGCGACACCCTGGCGTTCACCGGTACACTGACCAATAATACGGCGGACACGCTGTTCATCAATGCCGACAGCTTTACCTTCGACATCGTCGGCGCCCTCGACGATCCGCCATTCTTGAATAACGCGCCCATTTCGCTAGACCCTGGGGAGACGTCGTCGGATTTTGAGATGTTCGACGTGAATATCCCTGTCTCCCAGGCTCCCGGGGCCTACTACGGCGTTCTCACCGTCCTGGGAGGAACCGACGACACTGCACTTAACGTCCTGGGCTCAACCGATTTCGAGGTGGACGTAACTCCCGAGCCTGCGTCTTATCTGCTCGTCGGGGGCGCCATCGTGCTAGTGCTGGGACGCCGCGGGGCTCGATCGAGGCTGGCGTCTCTCGCCCCTTGGCGTCATCCGGGTGAATCTGAATGGCGTAGAGCCAGCCATTATTGATTCTATTATGGCGGAGAGAGAGGGATTCGAACCCTCGATAGAGTTTCCCCTATACACGCTTTCCAAGCGTGCGCCTTCAACCACTCGGCCATCTCTCCGGTTCGAACTCTCGAAAGGCCGCTTGCGGTCGCTCCACAAGCCTCGGAATCTCTCCACAGAATAACATGCCGCCGCACCAACTCCCTGCCTCCCGTTCTCGCCCCCCGGTTGCGCCCATGCCGCGCGTTCTGGTATAACCGCTAAGCGTTCATCTGCCAGAACTGGGCTGGCTGACATGCCTGAGAAAAAGAAAACCGCTGCCAAAATCGAAGACAGGCGTACGAATAAATCCCCCGTGCCCAAAACGGCCAAACATCCCGAACCGGTTCGCACCAGGGCGTCTTCCACGGCTGCCGCGGCAGTGCCCCAGCCGTGGAATTCGCAGCAACAACTCACCGCCTTCGAAGCCGCCATGAAGCTGTTTCATGCCCGTGACCTTCGCCAGGCGCGCGCCCTCTTTCAACAGGCCGTCGACGGGCCGGAACGCGACGTCGCGCAACGCGCCCGGCTACACATGGCCATGTGCGACCGGCGCCTCGAACAGGAGACCGTCAGCCTGCGGTCGGCCGAGGATTATTATAATTACGCCATCGCGCTGGTGAACCAGCGCAAACTGGCCGAAGCCCGCGAGCACCTCCAGAAAGCGCTGGAGATCTCTCCCGGAGCCGACCACGTTCATTATGCCCTGGCGGCCGTCCTGGCCTTGACCGGCGACCCGGCCGGCGCCCACGAAAACCTGAAACGGGCCATCGAAATCGAACCGCGCAACCGGATCATGGCGCGGCAGGACGCGGATTTTTCCGCCGTCGCCGGCCAACCGCTGTTCGAAACTCTGCTTTATCCTGAAAAGAAGAATTGGTAATCGCGCCACCACGGCACCGTGCCCCGTGGCTGTGTCTTATTCATGAATTCACAATCACCTCTGCAAATTGTCGCGATCGGCGGCGGCAATGGTTTATCCGCCCTGCTCAAGGGGCTCAAGCAGTACACACGCGCCGCGGGGGCGTCCGAACCCGGCGTGGATATCACCGCCATCGTGACGGTCACCGATGACGGAGGCAGTTCCGGCCGTCTCCGCCGCGATTTCGACGTGCTACCCCCCGGCGATATCCGCAACTGTATGGTGGCGCTCAGCGAGGATTCCGACCTGCTGGCGCGCCTCTTCCAGTACCGCTTCGCCGCGGGCCGCGGCCTCAAGGGCCACAGCTTCGGCAATTTGTTTCTGATGGCCCTCACCCAAGTCATCGGCGATTTCCCCGATGCCGTCAAAGCTTCCTCTGAAGTGCTCAAGATTCGCGGCAGAATCTATCCCTCCACCGATTCCAACGTGTCGCTCGAAGCCACTCTCGCCAGCGGCGCGCGTGTGGTGGGCGAAACCCGCATCAGCCGCAGCCGCGAGCGCATCAAAACCATCCGCCTCATTCCCCGCAAGGTGCGGCCGCTCGCCGCCACTCTCAGCGCCATCGCCGATGCCGATGCCATCACGCTCGGCCCCGGCTCGCTGTTTACCAGCATGGTCCCCAACCTGCTCGTGGAGGGTATCCCCGCCGCCATTCGCCGCTCGCCGGCCGTGAAAGCGTGCTTTGTCAATCTGATGTCGCAGCCCGGCGAAACCACCAATTTCCGCGCCTCCGACCACATCCGCGCCATTCACCAGCACGGCGGCAAGTTCCTCGATTACGCCGTGGTCAATATTCGTCCCATCACCTCCGCCATAAAGAAACGCTACGCCCGCCAAGAGGCCATTCCGATCGAGAACGACGTGGACAATCTCTTCGCCATGGGCCTGAAAGTCATCACCGGCAACCTGGCGCAAGGCACCGAGAAGGTACGGCACGACCCCGCCGCCACCGCCGCCGTGGTCATCGAACTTGCGCAAGAAGGAAGACGGCGGCGCGCCGCGCAGCCATAATAAAAACATGTCGACTCCCGTTACCATCGTGATTCTGGCCGCGGGTCTGGGTACCCGCATGAAATCGCGCCAGGCCAAAGTACTGCACCGCGCCGGGGGCAAACCGTTGATTGCCCACACCGTCGATACCGCGCTCGAACTCGCGCCGCCGGAGCGCATTTTCGTGGTGGTGGGCCACCAGGCGGACCAGGTCCGCGCGGCGGTTCGCACCCCCGGCATCGGTTTCATCGAGCAAACCGAACAGAAGGGCACCGGGCACGCCTTGCTCGCCGGACGCGAAGCGCTCTCCGGCCTGGATGGCTTCCTCGCGATCACCTACGGCGATGGCCCGCTGCTGCGCGCCGCTACCCTGCGTCGCCTCATCGAAACCACCGAGTCCGGGGATGCCGCCGGTGTGCTCCTTTCCGCCAACATGGAAGACCCCACCGGCTATGGCCGCGTGATTCGCGGAGGAGACCGCGTGGTGGCCATCGTCGAGCAGAAAGCCGCCACCCCCGCGCAGCTCGCCATTCGCGAAGCCAACATGGGCATCTACTGCTACCGCGCCGGTCTGTTCTGGAAATATATCGACCAGCTCCGGCCCGATAACCCGGCCCGTGAATACTACCTCACGGACATGGTCGAAATCCTCAATCACGCCGGCCATCGCGTCGAAGCCATGTCGATCGACGACCCGCGCGAGTGCCTCGGCATCAACAACCGCGTGGAACTGGCCGAAGTGGATCGCCTGCTGCGCGAACGCAAAGTGCGCGAGCTCATGCTCGGCGGCGTGACCATCGAAAAGCCGGAGACGGTCACCATCGATTCCGGCGTCTCGATCGGGATGGACACGGTCATCGGGCCTTTTGCCCAAGTCCTCGGTGCCACCAGCATCGGCGAAAACTGCCGCGTCGGCGCCTGCTCGATCGTCGAAGACTCGCAGCTCGGCGACCAGGTGGAAATCGCGCCGTTCACCTGGGTGGCCCATTCCCGCCTGGAGCGCGATGTGCATGCCGGGCCTTTCGCGCGTTTGCGCATGGAGAACCACGTCGAGGAAGGCGCGCACATCGGCAACTTCGTCGAGCTGAAGAAGACCCACATGGGCGCGGGCGCCAAGGCCAATCACCTGGCCTATCTCGGCGATTCCGAGATCGGCGCCAAGACCAACGTCGGCGCCGGCACCATCACCTGCAATTACGACGGCCTGCGGAAACACAAAACGCGCATCGGCGCCGGAGCGTTCATCGGCAGCAATTCCACTCTGGTCGCGCCCATCCAGATCGGCGAAGGCGCTTACGTGGGCGCCGGCTCCGTCATCACCGAACCGGTACCCCCGGATGCGCTGGCGCTCGGCCGTGCCCGCCAGGTGCTCAAGGAGGAATGGGCCAAACGCCACCATCGCAAGTGAACGCGCCGGCCCGCCGCCGGATAGAATTCAAGCGGACTCAATTAGAATGCATCGCGCGGCACTCGATCGAACGACAGGTTCTTGCACGCACCCGGGTTCGGCGCGGCGGGCAGACTGCCGGAGCTCAAGTACGGAGACTTCATGTCGGTTGCGAAGCAAGTCATGAGGAATTTGTGAAACATGGCGATCGGCGATTGGTTCAAGTCGCGAAGAGCCACGGCCCTGCGAAACTGGCACGCATTGGCGACACCGGCGCCCGCCGACCCTTTCAGATAGCTGCACGTGCCTGCGTCGCCATCCAGCACTTGGTCGAAGATGAACCGCAAGCCGTAGGCGATGTCCGCCGCCGTGGGCACGACCATGGCGCTAATCACGGCTGTACTGCTGTGGTATTCCTTCGCTCCGGGAAGCGGAATGCCGGCAATCGTACCGATATACGGGATTTCGACAAACGGCGGCAGGAGGGGGAACCGCGACCTGGCGCGCTGCACGACCGCCGAAAAGGAGGACACTTGGAACAGCTTTACCGACTCCACACGGATTCGCGTATTCACATCATGATTTGCCACCCGCGACATATCCTGCCCGGCGCTCAGGCCACCGCCGGAGAAGGTCGGTCCTCCGCTGGTCTCATCGGCATTGAGCGTGACCGCAATCTCAGCCGAAGAAGCCGTGCTCAGGCTCCGCGGCTGGACTGAAAGTGAAAGCATTCGTCCGATCTGTACATTCGTCGTCTGGTAAGCGTTCAACACTCCCGCCAGCAGCGCGGGGTTGGCTTGCGCCGTTCCGAGAACGGCGGCCAATGGCGAAGTGCCGGATCCGCCTGGGGTCGCAATGCTGTTCAACAGAGCGGACAATGTCGGCGCCGTGCTGGCATTCAGCGTACTTTGCGAAGTCGTATTCACCGTGGTGGGTTGGCCGGATATAGTCCGGACTGAAACAATGCCATCGTTGAAAAACGATGGCTTATCCGCCCCAAAGATCCGCTTGATACAGCAGCGTTGGTCGGTGTCGCGGTTGAGACGGTTCACCTGATACTCCACATCGGCCCGCATGAAAGTCTGAAACGCAATGATGTCTTGGTTGAAAGCGTCGATCAGGGGGCTGAGCGCCGTGTTTAGCGCATCGGCGCTTTGACTCAAATCGTAAGGTCCGAATTCATGTGGGTACTGCTGGCTCATCTTGTAGTTAAACAAGAAATCGGCAATTGCGGTGCGCAGCAGGCCCGCCGCTGGCAGATAGGTATTCGCGGCTTTCCGGAAACAAGCGAGGAAGACGTGGGGGCGGGGCCGCGGCGGATCGGCGGTCGGCGCGTCGTTGAAGACCATCGAGCCCAAAATGTCCGCATAATCCTGTGCCGCGCAGCTCGGCCCATCAGGCAGCAATTGACCGTCCAGCCGAAGACTCGTCCAAATCGCCCTACAGTGATCACTCGAATCGCGCGGGCCGCCCAGTGCGGGCCGTAATGCCTCGCACTGCCTTTCATTCTTCACGGGCTGCTCTCTCCCTTGCACTTCATCGATCGCGTCCTGTGTTACCTTAGGGGGATCGGCCGCGGCGATGAGCGTTAATAAGAAATCCGTCAGGCGCGGTTTGAGCGGCTGAAACAGGTTGTTGTAGCCCAGACAGTAACGTCCCCTCGGACAAATGCCGAACCCTTGGGTCCGGTCCACAGCGGAGTCCGCCATCTGAACCCCGCTTGTTTCGAGATAGCTCTGTGCTGCCTTCTGAGGATCGATTTGGGTGGCAGGGGCAGTGCCTGAGGGTTGCGGCTCGGCATCGGCGACATAACGGTCGGAAATGTAGCTATAAAAGTCGGGGTTGAAGTAATCTGGATGCTCCGTGCGCTCTTTAACGTATCGCCAGCCCCGACGCACGATGTCCTCGATCGCGCTATTATATCCGGCCACTAGTTCCTTGACTGTATTGCTAAACGCGCCCATCGCGCGCGGGTTAGCCGTAGAGTCCTGCATGACCCAGGCATTGATCAGCATTTCGGGACGCGGCAAGTCCAACTGAGCGAGAATCCGCTTCCGCTCTTTAATCTGCGCGTCATCGCCGGGATTGGTGTCCGAAAAAACCAGCAGATCGGAGGGATTCTGTTCGGTCGTACCAGCTACAACTGCCATGGCAGCCATTCCAGGCGGCTTGGGCGCCGCCGCCGCACTCCCGCCGGACGCCGCGGGCGTCGATCCCGGAGCCGCGCCGCTTCCCGATCCGGAACCCGCGCCACAGGCGCCGCTATTGCCGGTCGCTAACCCCGCAATCACACAGGGCGTTGTGTCGGATCGAATATCGATGGCACTGCCAGGGGGCTGATTGACCGCAATCGTCGCCGCGCCGGCAGTGGTATTCGACGATCCCTGTGCGCCCGTCGCCGGCGCCGTGCCACTCGCCGCCGTGGGGCTTGCAGAAGGGGAAGCGCCGCTACCGCTCGACGAGAGGCTGCTGAAAGCCGTGACCGCATCCGTCGAAGATAGGTAATATAGCTTCATCTCGAATGGTTCGGGAGTCACTTGCCATTGCATGTGCCGGATTGACGAAAGGAATGCCGTCCAGGAATCGCAAGCCGGCTCAGACGGCGCGCTGATTCGCACTTTGTCGCCGCCGATGTCCTGCACCGTAAATCCGCTGTAATTCAGTCCATTGATGCGAGTCGCCAGATCGCCCAGCGCCGCGGCGTGAGGGATTTCGACCTCCACCTTGAAAGGCTTTGCCGCGGGTGGAACCGCGAGAGACGTCGGCGTCCGGCCGGCTAATTGAGCGATGCCGGCGGGAATCGTGTGCAGGATCTCTTTCTCATCCTGACGCAGGGGGTAGCGCGTGGAATAGATCAGGATGGTATCTGTCCCCTGAGCGGCCAGCACAAAGGGAGCCGGAGTGCCTAACAAGTTGATGATTCCGGGCAAATCGACGTGATTCGATATCTGAGTGGCCGCCGCCGCCGGTAATAAGGGGCAAGACGGTGACTTATCGGCGGGGTCCGCGACTTTCAGGATGAATTCGACTGGTGTCGCCGCGGCGTAGTGCTTGACCGCGTCACCTTTTTGCGTGGCCCGGATTACGATTGTGCCGAGGTCGTTCGCCACGTACTGCTGGATGTCCGTACCGGACTTCTGCGTCACATCGCCCGAGATCACTTCTTGAGTAACCGGCAACCCGGAATCCGAGCTCGCCTTTATGAAAAAAGTCGCCCCTTTGGGAATCGGGTAAACGGGCTGCGGACAGGGAACAGCGCCGGGCAGACAACCGACTTGTTTGAGCGTAATCGTCTGCGGCGTCAACTCGGGCGGAGCGGCGACAGGGTAGGAAACTGGCGGCGGTGGAAACGGTACGAGAGGGTCAGGCGCGGGCGCGGCGGGGCATACCACACTTCCCCCGTCGGGCACCGTGCAGACCAGGACCAGATACTTGCCGAATGGCCTTGTGTCGAGAACGGGCGCAGCCGGGTTGGTTACTTTGACGGCACTCTGGGCACCTAAGAGCGCCGGCAGCAACGCAATCAGTGGCGGGAACAATAGAGTGCTTCTCATGATGAGCTATCCTCGTGAAGGATTACCACCGGATACCAGCTGATACGGGTAGCAGTAACGTAGTCTCATGGTTGACTGCCAAACCATGAAGATAGCGGCACTCCCAGTACAGCTTTAACCGTCCTCGAAATGGCCTGACATCGAACCCGCCGCCGGCGTCGTACGCGCCGGAATTGCCGCCGCTCCCGAACACGGCCGGACCTCCCGGCTGCAGCAGCGCCCCCTGCCCGGAATTCTCCTCCGTGAACTCCACACTGCGCCGGAACCAGCCAAAACCAGCGAATAGATAGACATTCACGCGGTCGCCGGCCGGAAAGCGATAGGTCGGCTCAAGCGTAGTGCTATAGAACTTCGCCTGGGCTTTCGATGCCTCCAGTATCCCAATATTGGTTGGGTTCAGCGTCTTTGCCTGGTTGAGGGCTTGCTGCTGGACGTCCAGTTCGTCGAACAAAAAGTTCACATGGATGAAAAACCTCTTGCTCAACGCGGGGCACGGATTAAACCCGATGCCCGCCCCGAAATTGTCCCATGAGTGCTGCAGGCTGCTCTTCTCGGTTCCTTCCGGTAAAGACAACCCGCCGCCGGCGCTGACGTACCACGAAGGTGACTCCGTTTGCGCCAAGCAGGCGTGCGGGATGCTCGAAAGGAGGACAACGGACGGCAGGAGCGCACAAATCGGCGTGCGGCCTCCGCGCAATATCTGTGAGAAGTGAGAGCGAAAGTATGCCATGGCTCAAGATCAGGATCCAAGCAAACATTTAGAAATGTCGAAAAGCTTATGCGGGTCGAGGGCGTAGCAGATAAGCCCAGCAGCCCCAATAGCGTAAATCAGAAGATCGGTACTGATTCGACGCATTCACTCTCTCCGAAAATGTTATAAGATGTCCGTGACTAATGGTACTTTTAAGGCGTCGTAATTGCAAGGTGAAAATCAGGCCAGGCGCGGCCGGGTTCGAGGTCGATCAACTCGATTTGCATAGGAGGACCTAGCGATGAAAATTCGAAAAGCCCGGTGGCTTTTTCAGACAGTCGGCGCACTGCTGGGATATATGAGTTCCGCGAGTGCTCAGTTCATCCCGGCGCCAAATCCACCTTATCCGTTTCCCATCCAATCCGGGCAATCTCCGATATCTGTAGTGGTGGGCAACTTCAAAGCCCCAACTATGACTGTTCCGCCGGGACCGCTGCCTGTCTCTACTCCCGATCTTGCGGTCGCAAACCAGATCGATGGAACCGTGACGCTGATTCTGAGTAACGGACCCGTGATGAGTAACGGAGCAGGTGGGTTCTCCGTGCTGAAGCCGATTGCGGTAGGCAAGTATCCCAGTTCCATGGTTGAAGGGCCTTTCAACAAGAATGGCTTGCAGGATCTGGTGGTTGCGAATCAGGGCGACAACACCATAACCGTGCTTCTTAACGATGGCAATGGATGGGTCAAGCCAACTGTCATCACTCTCGGTCCATTTCCGGGAGGAATCAGTCCCGACTTCGTAGCCATGGGAGATTTCAACGGAGATGGGATAGTGGACCTCGCGATCGCAAACCGGGATAGCAACAATGTCACAGTGCTCCTGGGCCAAGGCAACGGTATGTTTACACCGGCGGCAGCCAGCCCGTTCGCCGTAGGCAATAGTCCGAGTTGCATAGCTGTGGGGGATTTCAACGGAGACGGGAAACCCGATTTGGCCATTACCAATGAGCTGGACAACACGGTCACTATACTGCTGGGAGATGGTCTCGGCGGCTTTCACCAGGCTAGCGCCAGCCCTTTTCCCGTGGGACTCAATCCCTCGTTCATCGTGACAGCGGATTTTAACGGAGATGGTAACCTGGACCTTGCTGTTGCAGATCTTAACAGCAATAACCTAACAGTTCTGTTAGGCAATGGAAATAGCGGATTTAAGCCCGCCCCCGGTAGTCCCGTTTCGGTTGGTACAAACCCGATCTCTATCGCCGTGGCGGACTTCAACCTGGATACCATTCCCGATCTTGCGGTAGCAAATTATGGCAGTAACAATGTGACTGTGTTGCTGGGAAATGGGTCGGGCGGGTTCAAACCTGGCACCGGCAGTCCCTTCACGGTGGGAGCCGGTCCCCGGTCTGTTGCGGTGGGTGACTTCAACGCGGACGGGGTGCCCGACCTCGTAATTGCCGACTCGGGCAGTGGAGACGTAACCGTTCTGTTGAATACGTTCAGCCTCACTCCGGTCATGGTCTCCGGAGCCAGTTTTTCACCCACGGCGCCGGTGGCGCCCGGCTCGATCGTCAGCATTTTCGGAACCGGCCTGTCCTCTCTTCCACCGCTGGTAGCCCCGGTCTCGCCGCCTCAGCTACCCACCTGCCTCAACTGGATGACGGTATCGCTAACTGACTCCAGCGGGGCCAAGAATCTGCCCCTGACTCTGTCTTATGTGTCGGCCACACAAATTGATGGGGTAGTCCCGCCCACCGCAGCCACGGGTGCGGCCACTTTTACCATCAGTCCTTCCAGTGCGCCGAACTGCGCCGGTTCGCAACCCGCTTCCTCCCAAACCGCCGCTAGCCAGAAGGGCTCCGTCACGGTCGCCTCGGTCGCGCCCAGCCTGTTTTCCGCCAACAGTACCGGAAAGGGTGTCGCGGCCGGGCTATTCGTTTCCGACCTCGGGGTCGGTACTCCCATGCTGGTTGCAACATGCCCGACGGCTGGCTCATGCACGGCCAATCCCCTCAACGTAAGTTCCGGCACCGGCATCCTCGTACTTTACGGCACCGGCATTCACAATCGTGTGAATCTTTCCGATGTCACGGTGACCATCGGCTCACAGTCGCTTCCGGCATTTTATGCGGGAATCTCGCCGGACATCCCCGGAGCGGACCAGGTGAATGTGACCGTGCCGAAGAGCCTCGCCGCAGCCGGAACAGTATTCGTGACCGTCTCGATCGCTGGCTCAATGTCAAACCAGGTCACACTAACGATCCAATAGATTACCCATGCGACGCTTCTATCTTCCATTTCTGTTGATTTATGGCTGCGCGGGATGGTCTTGTGCCCAGAATCTACAGTCCACTTCGCTCGAAGAGCCGGAGAACCTCGCCGATAGTATAGACCGCCTCACTCGCTACCATGACTTCGGTCAGTACGATTACCAGATCCGGCAGGTGGCGAACGTCGCGCGCGACTATCTGGAAATGCGAGTGAAGTCCAGGCAAACCGAGGAAAAACTCACGGCGGTATTTGACATCGACGAGACCGCGCTCTCTAATTGGCGGACCATGTTCGATTGCGGATTTTGTAGTTACAGCGCGCAGCTCAAATTGTATCCCCTGCCTTCTCACGATCCGGCCATCGTGCCGGTCCTGGAACTCTTCAATTTCGCCAGGGAAAAACACGTCGCCGTCTTCTTCGTCACGGGACGCGAGGAGAAGCAGCGCGCCGCGACCGAGAGCAATCTCACCGAAGCCGGATATTCGCACTGGGACGGACTCTACATGCGGCCCGATGGAAACCAGGATCCCGCCAGCGTCTTCAAGCCCGGCGCCCGGCGGCAAATCGAGGCCAAGGGTTACACCATCGTTCTCAATATCGGCGATCAGGCGAGCGACTTGGCCGGTTGTTGCGCGGAGAGAGTGTTCAAGCTTCCCAACCCGTTTTATTTAGTGAAGTAGGGCCGCGCCGGCCTCCCGGTACCGCTGGGTTAGCATGGAATGAGTGTCCGGCCGCATCGCGTTCCGATATCCCAACTTCCGCCTTTACATGACCGCGCGTTTCCTGGTGGTGATCTCGACCGAGATGCAGGCGGTCGCGGTGGGATGGCAGATCTACGGCCTGACGCACCGGCCGCTCGATCTCGGACTGGCCGGGCTGGCGCAGTTTCTGCCCGGTGTCTTTCTGTTTCTGTTGGCCGGCCACACAGCCGATCGCGTACCCCGGCGGCTCATTTTGCGAACGTGCTGGGGCGGATTCGCGGCCTGCTCGCTGGCCTTGCTCGGGCTGACGCTGCGCGGCCTGGCGAACCCCTGGCCCATTTACCTGGTGCTAGTGGCGAATGGCGCCGTCCGCACCTTTAACGGACCGGCGGGACAATCCTTCCTTCCCACACTCGTGCCCGAAGAGCATTTCCCCAACGCCGTCGCCTGGAACGCCTCCGTCTTCACCTCCGCCACCATTCTCGGCCCCATGTGCGGCGGTCTGCTGTACGGCTTCCTCGGCACTCCCGCCCCGGTCTACTCCAGCGCCGCCATCGCATATTCCCTCGCGCTCGGCCTGATCTCACTGGTAAGGCCCGTGGCGGCGGAGCCGGCGCGCAAAGCCGCCTCGCTCGCCACCGTGCTCGAGGGCGTCCGCTATATCTCGCGTAACAGCCTGCTGCTCGGCGCCATTTCGCTCGATCTGTTCGCCGTACTGCTGGGCGGAGCCACGGCCCTGCTGCCGGCCTATGCGCAGGACATCCTCAAAGTGGGCGCCAAAGGCCTGGGATTGCTGCGCGCCGCCCCTGGAGCGGGTGCCATGATCATGGCCATGGTGGTGGCGCATCGCCCTATCCGCCGCCGCGCCGGCGCCGCCATGCTCTGGTGCGTCTGCGGATTCGGCGTCTTCACGGTGGTATTCGGCGTTTCGCGGAACCTGGTTCTATCGCTCGCCGCCCTGGCCCTGGTGGGCGCTTGCGACATGGTGAGCGTGATTGTGCGCCAGACCATGATTCAACTCGCCACGCCCGACGAAATGCGCGGCCGCGTGAGCGCGGTCAACATGGTTTTCGTGGGCGCCTCCAACGAGCTCGGCCAGTTCGAATCCGGCATCACCGCGCAGTGGTTCGGCACCGTGCCCGCCGTAGTGCTGGGCGGAATTGGAACGGTTGCCATCGTGGCGCTGTGGAGCCGTCTTTTCCCCGCCCTGCGCCGCGTGGACCAACTGACAACCGAACTCGCGACGCCCGTCGAAGCGCCCTCGCAAGCGGCGGATTAGTTCCGCTTGGTGGCCTTCACAAATTCGATTTCCTGCTGCTTGGGGATTCCCGGCTCGAAGCATCTGCGGCAGCGCGCCTCGTACATGTCCGCCGCGCCCACCTGAATCAGTTCTTCCGAGCCCCGCAGCCGCTGCGTGTGCTTGGCCGGATTGCCGCAGCGCACGCAAATCGCCAGCGTCTTGGTGATGGATTCGGCCAGCGCCAAAAGGTCAGGCACCGGCGGGAATGGCCGGCCCAGGTAGTCGGTATCGAGACCGCCAATAATCACCTGCTTGCCGCTATCGGCCAGGCGCTGCGCCACCTCCACCAGTTGCGGCCCCATGAAGTTGGCTTCGTCGATGCCCACCACTTCCGAGCGCCAGTCGAGACGCTCGATGATCTCGGCGGCGCTCGCCACCACCTGCGATTTCATGCGCAGATCGCCGTGGGAGACGATCTCGTCATCCGAATAGCGATTGTCGATCGCGGGCTTGAAGACCTCCACCCGCTTGCGTGCGATCATGGCGCGGCGCAGGCGTCTGATCAACTCTTCGCTCTTGCCCGAAAACATGGGCCCGCAGATCACTTCGATCCATCCGACGTTGCCGGTGATGATATCCATATCCAGGGTTCAGAATGCCATAATATACCGCTCGCGTGTTCTTTACACCGCTCCCGCCGCGGCCTTTTCCACCGCGTCCAGCGCTCCCGAGAAAAAATGGTCCGCCGCTTCGACCCACACCAGCCGCTTGGGTTCGGCCGCACGCTCATACATCTGCTCGAATTCCTGTCGCGGCGTGAATTCATCGTGCGTGCTTTGGATGAAGATCTTGGGCGCCGCGCAGCCCTCCAGATATTCCGCCCCGCCCATGCGCGTGGGAAAACCGGCGGCCACGAGGAAGCGCGCGCCATCCGCTTGGCACCCCAACCGCGTAATCGCCCGCGCGCCGAAGGAGAACCCCGCCAGCGCATAAGGCAGCTCCGGATACCGCTGGCGCAGCCACGCCAGTGCCGCGCGCGCGTCTTCGATCTCGCCCTCCAGGCGCCCATGCTCGCCCTGGCTGCTGCCCACGCCGCGGAAGTTGAATCGTAGCACCGCCGCGCCCGAGTGCCGCAAACCGCGCGCCAGCCGGTAGACCACTTTGTTATGCATGGTGCCGCCGAACAGAGGATGCGGATGGCAGACCACCACGCCGATCCGCGGCGCGCCGCCTTCCGGCTCTTCCAGCAGCGCCTCCAACCGCCCCGCCGGACCGGCGATGGCATGCGACTCGATGCGGCGCGGCATGATTTGGCAATCGCTCAGTTGGTGCGGTAATTGACGAACTGCATGTCGATACCGAAATCGCTCTCCCGCAGCAGCTTGATTACGTTCTGCAAGGTATCGCGGTCGCGGCCCGCCACGCGCACGAAATCGCCCTGGATCGAGGCTTGCACCTTCAGTTTGCTGTCCTTGATCTTCTTCACGATTTCCCGCGCCTTCTCGGTGGGAATCCCCTGTTGCAGCGTGATCTCCTGCCGCACCGTGGAACCGGCCGCGGGCACGATCTCGCCGAAGCTGAGGCCCTTGAGCGGCACTTTGCGCTTCACCAGCTTCGATTCCAGAATGTCCACCACCGCCTTCAGCTTGAACTCGTCCTGGCTGGCAAGCGCGATTTTGTTTTCTTTCTCGTTGAGTTCGATGCGGGAGTGCGAGTCCTTCAGGTCAAACCGCTGCTGGACTTCTTTTTGCGCCTGCTGCACGGCGTTGAGCACTTCCGGCAATTCGATCTTCGAAACTACGTCGAAACTGTTGTCGGGCATAATTCCTTATTCCGTGGCGGGAGCCGGCGTTTCCGGCTCGGGAGAACCGGTTTCGGGCGCCGGCAACGGGTTGAGGTCCAGACCCAGGATGGAGCCGGTACGCAAGCGCAACGGGTGCACGCGGCGAATAGTATCTCCGTGAGCGGCAAGCGCGGCGGGGGGCGCGGGCGGCGCCGCCGGATGGGGTGGCTCGGAGAGAGCCATGGGAGCGGTCACTGCCACGGCCTCGGGCGCCGGCCGCCTGGTCTTGAATGTCTCGAGCACGCGGCTGGAAATCTCGTCCACCATCTTTTCCATGGCGGCATCCAGCGCCACCGTCACCGCCGCGCGCACCTGCTCCGCGTCCACCACCGCAATGAACGGCACCACCGGGGCCAGCGGGGCGGCCGTCCGGCGTTCTTCCGCCGAGCCGGTCTGCGCTTCCTTGCGCGCCGCCGCGGCGGCATCGGCCAAAGGTTTGACCGCCGCAATCAGCGCGCTCGCCTCGAACGGCTTCTTCAGGGTGGCGTCCGCTTCCACCCTGCGCGACTGCGCTTCATCCAGCGACTCCAGTACGCCGGCGGTCAGAATCACCCGCACATGTTTATGGCGCGGGCTCATTTTCACAAATTGGCAGATCTCGTATCCGCTGCGCCCCGGCATCACCGTATCGGCCAAAATCACGTCGGGGTCCACATCTTCCAGGCGGATCAACGCGGAATCGGCGTTGCTGACTGTGACGACCTCATACCCTTCTTCGCTGAGGATTCGCTCCCCCATGCGTTGTGCGTGCGGGCTGTCGTCTACCAGCAGGATTCGGCTCATTGTTGCGTCGGCGTCGTGGTGGCAGCGGCTGGCGGCGGTGTGGCCGCGGGCTGCGGCGTTTGCGGCTGTTCCTTCTTTTTCTTCTTCCGGTCCAGTTTGGCCTGCTCTTCCTGCGCTCTCTTCTGCTGCTTGGCCTGGGCCTCCTGCTGCTTTTTCATCTGCGCCATCAGTTTTTGCTGCTGCTTGACCTGCTGGGCCACGGTCATCTTCCGCGTGATACCGGTGTGGTTCTGCGGCAGGTTCATGTTCGCCTTGGCCGTAGCGTCAAAGGGTGAATCGGCGGACGCGCCGGCGGCGGTGCTCGCAGTCCCTGCCCCAGTCGCGCCGTTAGCCGGCGCGGCCTTGACAGTGGCGTTTCCCGGTGCGCTGGTCGGGGCGGCGCCGGGCTGCCCGCCACCGCCCTGGCTCATGCGCGCATCCGGATTCTTATCGATCGCTGAAGTGTCCGTGGACACTCCCGCGGTCACATCCGAAACGCCACCGCCGGCGGTTACCGTGCCTGTGCCGGTGCCGGTCTCGCTTCCGGCGGCGGTCGCGGGCACGCTGGCCGGAATCGTGGGATGCAGGCTGGTCATCTGCGGCGTACCGGATTTAGCGGCGTTAACCAAGTTGGGATGCCCGGAAAACGGCCCCCAGACCTTGCTCACCATGCTGCGCTTCTGGCGGTTTTCGATTTCGTACTTCTCCCGCGCATACGCCACCGGATCGGCGTCGGGAATGGGCCGGTTCAAGGCCTTCAAACGGCTCTTGGCCTCATCCACGTATTTGCTGAGCGGGAACTCCCGCACCAGCTTGGTGTAGGCCGCCGCCTGCTGGTTCTCGTAATTGTCGCCCATCCGCTGGTAGGCATCCGCCTCTCCCATCAGGGCTTCATCGCCAAGGCTAAATAGCGGAAACTGGTCCGTCAGACCTTGATAACGGTTTGCGGCCGCGGGGTTGCTCCCTTTCTTCTGATAGAAGACCGCGACCTTGAACTCGGCGTCCCCCAGCACTTCCTGCACATTGCGCAAGTATTGTTGGGCCTCGGGAGCGAACTTGCTGTTGGGAAACTGAACCAGAAGCTGGCGGCATTCGTCTTCCGCGCGCCGCGCGTGCACGGGGTCGCGGTCCGACTTATCCATCTGGTCGTACTGCATCTTGCAGATCTTTTCCTGCGCCTCGGCCGCCTCTTCCATCTGTGGATAAAACAGGATGAAGTCCTTATACTCCGCTTCCGCCTGCGCATAACCGTGCACGCCGCCTTCGCGATACCAGCTATCGGCCACGGCCAGTTTCGCCTTGGCCAGGAATTCGCTGGTGTCGTAGGTGTTCATGAGGGTCTGCAGCATGATCCGCGCCTGCTCGTACCGGCCGTGCTCGATATCGTTGACGGCGGTATCGAACAGCACCTTGTCGGGCTGCTGGGTTTCTTTGCTGATGGGATTCTCGTATTTCTTGTGGCGGCATCCCGGGACAACGGCGAGAGCCGCTAGCGCGGCGATTACGAGGGCAAAACGCATGGTATATCGAACTCCAAATCAAACCTTGACGGCGATGGCATTGGCTGCTATTTCGCGCATTTGGCGCACCGTAACTTCCGGATCCGGTGTGTGAAAGATGGCTGACCCTGTGACGATCCAGTCACACCCGGCCCGCACCACTTCCGCCAGATTCTGGGGGTGAACTCCCCCATCGATCTCAATCGGCAATGTTAACTTCTTCTCACGCCGCATTCTACCGAGTTTCCGCACTTTTTCCAACACGTACGGAATCAGCTCCTGGCCTCCAAATCCCGGATTCACGCTCATCAGGAGCACGTAGTCCGCCACCTCCAGAACATCTTCCAGCACCGCCACCGGCGTCGCCGGGTTCAACACCACTCCCGCCATAGCCCCGGCTTTGCGAATGGTCCCCAGGGTGCCATCGAGATGGCGGCAGGCTTCATAGTGCACGGAAACGGAGTTGGCTCCGGCCTTGACGAACTCGGCCGCGTATTTATCCGGCTCGCTGATCATCAGGTGGCAATCGAGGTGCGATCGGGTCGCTTTGCGAATCGACTCCACCACCGGCGGCCCGATGGTGATGTTATCCACGAAGTGGCCGTCCATCACGTCCAGGTGCAGGATTCGGGCGCCCCCGCGCTCCACGCGGGCGATTTCCTCGGCCAGGCGCGCAAAGTCCGCGGAGAGGATTGAGGGAACAATTTCAACCATTTGCGGGTAATTCAAATTTTAGCACATAGGCCTCGAAACCGTCCCCAGCATCGCGTCCCGGAAGGCGCCGCAGGGAGCCGCGAACCAGGTCCGGGGCAACCTCATTCACCACCGCCAGGTTCTCCTCCGGCTCGAGCGAGCAGGTGGAATACACCAGCATGCCGCCCGGTTCCAGAACCGCCAGGGCGTTGGCCAGCAGGGTCGCCTGGCGCCCATGCAGGTCGTCCAAATCGTCCGGTTGGAGCCGCCACTTGATCTCGGGATTGCGCCCCAGCGTGCCGGTGCCGGAACAGGGCGCATCCACCAGGATCTTCCGAAACCGCCGTCCGAAAGGCAGCGGCCGCGTCCCATCGAGCACCACCAGGTTCCCCGTGAGCGGCTTCAGGCGGGCCAGCCGCCGGAAGTGGAGATCGCAGGCGGTGACGCGCGCGCCGGCCGCCAGGGCTTGTGCCGTTTTGTTGCCCGGCGCGGCGCAGAGGTCGAGGAATCGCTCGCCGGGCCCCAGTTCGACGAGCGGCACGATGGCCTGCGAGCCGATATCCTGCACCCGGCCGTCCAGCGTGTATTTGACGGGCTCCTCGAGCGCCGCGCGCGCGATTCCGGCCGCCGCTTCCGCGCCGAAATTCCGTTCCCACCGGGCCAGCAACCATTCCGGGCAGGAGAGTTCGATTTCCCGGTTCGGCCATGGGACCGGTTCGCGATTCACCTTGCGCAGCACGGCATTCGCCAGCCCGGCCGCGGAGCGTTTGCGCGCGCGCTTCACCAGTTCGACGCTTTCCGCCACCGCGGCATGGGCCGGAATGCGCTCGAGATACCGGAGCTGATAGATGGCCATGCGGAGCGCCAGACGCACTTCCAGGTCGAGCTTCCGAAGCCCGCCCGCGTAATGTTCGATCAGGTAATCGAGCTGCGCGCCGTAGCGCAGCACGCCGAAGACGAGCTCGCTAGCGAGCCCGGCGTCGCGCGAATCGAGAGCGCCGGCTTCGGAAACCAGCAGGTCGGAAGCATAGCCGCCGGTTTCAACTTTGCGGAGGATGGAGAAGGCCACGAGGCGCGCGGGCGAGAGCATGGTTAGTATGTGGTGGAGGTGCGGCGGACGATGCCGGTCACTACCGCAAGTTCACGCTCATAATCCAATCTGAAGAGGAGTCGATAGTTACCCACCCTTCGCCGCCAGCCATCCACAATGCCGCGTATTCGCCCGATGTCTCCCGTGAACGGATCGGTAGACATCTGGAACAGCGCGGCTTCAACGTGTTGACGGTCTCTTGCGGGAAGTCTTTCCAGCTGTTTTTGGGCGGGTTTGGTGACGACGAGTTTCCAGTTCATTGAGGACCTGGGCTAGGGGAGCGTAGTCTCCCCTGCGATACGCGGCCATGCCGCGCCGATGTGCGGCGAGCTCGGCTCTGGTCGCCCGAACTTCAGGATACCGGCTTTCAAAATACCTTCGCAGGGCCTCCCGCACCAGCTCGGAGCGGGTGCGTTTCTCGGCCTTGCGTACCGCTTCGAATTCTTTCAGCATGGCCGGCGGTAGAGAGACGGTCATGATGGCTGTGGTTCGCATGAGTAATACCAAGTATGAACGAAGTCGCCATCGGAATCAATGACGGACACGGAGCCGCGCGCGTCAGCAAGCGGTCTAGCGCGAACAATGACACAGGACGCGGATCACATGGTTGCCGGCGTCCGCGATATACACCCTTCCGGCCGCGTCCACGGCCACGCCGGCAGGCAAGTAAAGCCGAGCGCCGATGGCCGGGCCGTCGTCATCGGAGTGGTCCACCGGAAGGGAACCCTGGATCTTTGTTCCATTGCCGGCAATCGTGGTGATGAAGCCGTTTGAGACCTTGCGGATAACGTTATAGAGATTGTCCGCGATATACACATTGCCCGATGCATCCACCGCCACGCCGGCGAGCGCGCCTAACTGCGCGCCGGTGGCAGGGCCGTTATCGCCCGAGTTGCCGTCGGATCCATCGCCGGCGAAGGTGGTGATCTCGCCGTTCGAGACCTTGCGGATCCGCCGGTTCTGGGAGTCCGCGATGTACACGTTACCGGCCGCGTCCGCAGCCAGGCCGCCGACCATGTGCAATTGCGCCCGCAGAGCCGGACCGCGATCGCCGGAGTACCCTGCTTTGCCGGTGCCCGCGAACCGCGTCAATTGACCGGTCGCGGCATCCACCCGGGAAACCGCGTTCCCCGCGTCCGTCGCGAAATAGATGTTGCCGTCGCTGTCCACGGCAACGCTCCCGAAAACATCGGTGCTTCCGGCGAGAGTGCGAATGGTGTAGTCTTGCCCCGGCGCGGAAGCGCAGAGAGCCAGAAGCAGGAAAGAAGGTGCCACGAGGCGCATAGAGATAGTGTCCCGCATTCCGCGTTGCGGCGTCTGTCCTCGTCATTCGTACTTCAAAGCTCTGAGCGGGTCCGCGCTGGCGGCGCGCACTGCCGGCGGCAGCACGGCGGCAAGGGCAACCAACAAGATGCCGGCTATGGGAGCGGTGACGCTCCAGAAATCGGTGGGCTTGACGGCGAATAACTGCGAGGCGAGGTAACGGCCCATCCCCAGGCCCCCCGCGATTCCGAGGCCGATGCCGAGAAGGACAAACACCGCCGTATCGGAGACGATCAGACCCACCACCGCGCCGCGGCGCGCGCCCAGCACGATGCGGATGCCGATTTCGCGCGTGCGGCGGAGAGCGGCGTAATTGATGACGCCATAGAGTCCCACGGCCGCCAACAGCAAGGCGACTACCGAAAAGAAGCCGGCCAGGATCGCCAGCAGGCGCTCGCGGATCGTGATGTTGTCGATTTGCTCGCGCAGCAGGATACTCCCACGCACGGAGAAGCCGGGCGCGGCGGCGGCGATTTGCTTGCGGAGGCCGGGGATCAGGGGAGCGGCGCGGGAAGCGGTCCAGATGTTCAGAGTCGCGATGCCAATATCGCGCAGCGGGGTATAGATCGAGGGCTCTTCCGGCTCGCGCGGGTTGTTCCAGCGGGCATTCGCCACCACTCCGATAATCTGTTGCGGCACGGGGTCGGGATCGTCGCCGATCTTTTCGAACCGCCGGCCGATCGGGTCTTGGCCGTGAAAGAACGTGTCAACGAAAGCTTGGTTCACGATCGCCGCCGCGGAGTCGCCAGCAATCTCTTCGGGGAGGAAGTCGCGGCCGGCGATCCACCGAATCCGCATGGTTTTAAAGAAACCGGCGGAAACGGGAACTTCGCGCGGACGAACGGTCTCGTTGGGCTGGCCCGGCAGGCGGATGAACGGCGTCTGGATCCATACCATGTCGCCTCCCATGGGGCGCTGCAGCGAAATGCTGGCGGCTTCGACCCCTGGGAGATGGCGCACGGATTCGAGCAGCTCCGCGCCCAACCTGCCGCGAAGATTCTCCGGCTTCCGGGGCGCCAGATCGAACAAGACGACGTTATCGCTCGCGAACCCGAGATCCACAGCTGTCAGCTTGCGGAAAGAGAGCAGGAGCAACCCGGAGAGGAACAGCACGGCCACGCTGAAACCGATTTCGGCGGCTAGCATCCAGCCGAGCGCTCGGGCGCGGACGGAGTGCCCGATTGCGCCGCTTTTGAGGACGGCACCGGGCGATGCCGCGGAGGCACGCAGCGCGGGGACAACGCCGAAGAGCAGCGCGGTGACGAGGCTGAGCGCAAAAGCGAACGCCAGCGTGGCGGCATGGGGAGCGACATCGAGCCATGCCGGAGAGTCCGTGGGCCCCAGGCGGGCGACAATGGCCGGCGCCGCGAGGGCCGCGAATCCGACGGCCAGGACACCGGCCGCCACGGCGATTTGCGCGCTTTCGATGAGCATCTGCCGGATGAGCCGCCCCCGGCCCGCGCCCAGCGAGATGCGCAGCGCCATTTCGGTATCGCGCGCCGAGGCGCGAGCCAGCATCAGGTTGGCCACGTTGGAGCAGGCGAGAAGCAGCAGGAGCGCGCAGATCAAAGAGAGAATCGCCAGCGGGCGGCGGAACTGCATGCGGAAGAGCGAATCGGCGCCGCTCGAGGCATCCCGGATGCGCAGCGGCGCAGCGGTGAATTGGTCGATCCGCGGTCCGCGAAGGCTGCGGGGCGGGTTGATGCGAACGCGCTCGCGCAGAAAACTGGTGAGCACAGCCTGGAGCCGCTCGCGCAATTGGGCGCGGTTGGTTTCGGGATGCACACGGCCCCATACCCGGATGCCGCCGCCATCGGGATTGGCCAGGCTGCGAGGATCTGCCGCGACGGTGAGCGGCAGCCAGACGTCGATCGCATAGCCGGGTTCCACGGTAGAGTAGGAGGGGACCGGAAAGGTGCCCCTCCCCTCGTCGAACCGGAGATGCAGATTTCCCACGTCCGGCTCTCCTGAAAGCTCTCGCCTCAGGCGTGCGCGGTACCCGATAGACGGATCAGC
>Ga0326728_10000771_pt1 | contig 121355 bp, 101 predicted proteins | sample MB3enrmetagenome_FD_207602 | JGI IMG/M metagenome (GOLD analysis project Ga0326728, IMG submission 207602) | Lab enriched peat soil microbial communities from McLean, Ithaca, NY, United States - MB31MN | ecosystem: Environmental > Terrestrial > Soil > Wetlands > Peat | place: USA: New York... | reverse complement strand
TTTGCCCGCAGCTTCCTTCAGATTCCACCTCGCGGTGGACACCCTTGCCGTCCGGCTAACAGTTCCCCCTGTCGGGCCTGTAGAGGACTTTCACCTCCAAGTGGACGCGCCCTGCCGGGCGCACAAAAAGAAAAGGGCTCAGATTTGTCTCTGAGCCCTCAAACTTTTCTTGGTAGCGGGGCTTGGATTTGAACCAAGGACCTTCGGGTTATGAGCCCGACGAGCTACCTGACTGCTCCACCCCGCGGCAGAGCTTACAACTCTACCTCCGGAAACCAATCATGTCAATAGGGGAATCCAGCATATGTGCTCCAAAAATAGCAGAGGTCAGGGCCGGGCATTCAAACCGAAAGGCAAAGCGCCTCGCGTCACGCAAACATAAATAGACGGCTTCACGAATAAACGCGATCTTCTGCGTCACCGCCGAGATGAGGCAAATTCCACACTAAGGATTGCTTTTCGTTTCCATAAACTCTTTTTCCCTAAGGAAATAAGGCAGAAGGTTCGGGTACAGTTTCGAAAACTCCGGTATGGCATGCTAACCATCAGATAGTTATTGTTGAATAAACTCCGTGATGTTTCTCCGCCAGCAGCAGTCCGTGGAACTGGTGGGCGCTCTGATTATCTTTTCTGAAATGGACTCGGGGACAGGAGGACTACCGGCTATGAAGCCCAGCGATTATTCCAAATTACTACTGCTGCTTCTTTCGATTCTATTTGTCATCTCCATGGGTATGCCGACGAGAGTGAATGCAACATTTTCGGATCTGAATCTGATAACGGCAATCCAGGATGTGGCAAGAAGGGTTATTCCTGCCGTCGTTCATATTGAGGTGACTGAAAAGCAGACCGTTACAAATCCTCTACTGCCATTTCAGAACGACCCTTTCTTCCAGCAATTCTTCGGGAATCCGAAAATGCCGAAGCAATTTGAAAGGGAGGTGACCGGACTCGGAAGCGGGATACTGATCGATGCCCATGGGCATGTCCTGACCAACAGCCATCTGGTTAACGGTGCTACAAAAATGAAAATCGTTCTCTCAGATGGCAGGACTTTCAAGGATTCATCGGTCAAGGTTATCGGCGTGGATGCGAAGACCGATCTTGCGGTCGTGAAAATCACTGATAGAGGCAGTTTCCCTTACGCAATCTTCGGAGATTCGGACAAAGTCGAAGTGGGGCAGTGGGTGGTTGCAATCGGCCATCCTCAGGGGCTCGATCAGACAGTCACTCAGGGGATCATCAGCGCGAAGCACAGGCGGGGGATTTCAGACCCGAGCAGTTATCAAGATTTTTTGCAGACCGATGCAGCCATCAATCCGGGCAACAGCGGGGGGCCGCTTCTCAACCTCAATGGCGAGGTTATAGGGGTGAACGCGGCAATTATGTCTTCTTCCGGGGGCTTTGAGGGTATCGGTTTTTCAATCCCTGGCAACATGGCCCTTTATGTCGCCAAGAAATTGATGACGAGCGGAATGGTGGAACGCGGTTGGCTGGGCCTGACGATTCAGAACCTTACTTCGGAACTGGCGGATTCTTTCGAAATGAAAAGCACCAAAGGGGCCGTGGTGGCCAATGTCATGAAAGACAGCCCCGCCGAGAAGGCCGGGATGAGACGTGGAGACATAATAGTGGCCTGCGACCAAAAGCCTGTCGAAGACCCGGACCGATTCCGCAACGAAGTTGCCCTTGCGCCGATCGGACAATCCGTCATCTTGACAACGCTTCGGGACGGTCGATCGCGAGACGTCACAGTAGTGGTTTATAGCGATCTGAAACAGGGAAAAGCCCTTCTGTCTTCAGTGGGCGAGCGCTTCGGCATCGAGGTGAAGCCGATTGGGCAAAAAGAAGTGAAGAAATACGGCCTCAATGACTCAAAGGGTGTAATTGTAAGCCGGATTTCACCCGATGGGAGTTTTGGCAAAGCCGGGATCGAGCGCGATGATATCATCCTTCAGATAAATCAGAACGATGTGAACGGACCCGAGCAATTCGGGGAGGTGTTAAGCACGACACCTCCTAAAAATGGGCTGCTTCTCATGGTTATCGACCACAGAAGCCTTAAGGTCGGTATGGTGCGGCTCATGGCGCCGTAGTGAGGGCATGAGGGCGGCTCCGGCTTTCCTCTTCCCTTCCGGATGCGACCGCGCGGTTTTTCGAAGCCTCAGAAGATTGCATACACCATTCAGACCACAAAGATATCGAGATTATCGCTGATAAACACCTGGCAATCGATTATCTATGGGCATCAGTTCCATTCCTCTGCGCACCAATTTCCATTGATGGTTTACGGTTTCTTGAATCAGATGTATAGGTAGGCGATTGCAAATGTTCTGTGTATCGGCGATTACAGGCCGGGTGCCCTGGGGATATGGAAAAAGGTTTATGAGAGTCAAAATGAACACTTCATTCGATGTCGTAATTACAGGGGCTGGAATAGTCGGTCTCGCGACCGGCATGAAACTCTTCGAGAAGTATCCAGGGCTGAGGGTCGGAATCCTGGAGAAGGAAAATACCATCTGCGCCCATCAAACCGGGCACAACAGCGGCGTTATCCATTCGGGACTCTATTATCGGCCGGATGCCATGAAAGCTCGGCTTTGCATGTCCGGTCGAGACGAGCTTGTGCGGTTTTGTCTCGAACATGGTATCAAGCATGAGATCTGTGGAAAAGTAGTCGTGGCAACTTGTGAGGAGGAATTGCCGGCCCTTACCGAGCTTTACCGACGCGGAACGGAAAACGGCGTTGTCGGCTTGCAGATGCTCAGTGCGGCGGAGGTCAAGGCGATTGAGCCAAACGCTTGGAGCATCCGCGGGCTTCTCGTGCCTGGAGCCGGGATCGTGGATTACAGGCTGGTTGCCGGTGCATATGCGAACATATTTGAAAATGCCGGCGGGGAACTGTTACTGGAAACCAAAGTCGGCAGTGTGAAAGATTTGGGACCAAAAGCGCTGCAGATTCAAACCAATCGAGGCGAGTTCCAGTGCAGGGTTTTCATAAATTGTGCCGGGCTCTATTCTGATCTGGTCGCCAGGTCTTGCGGACTTTCACCTTTTTGCAGGATTGTTCCTTTTCGGGGCGAATATTATCGGATAAAAGCGGAACGGGCTTATCTGGTCAACAGCCTCATATATCCTGTACCAGACCCAAGATTTCCTTTTCTCGGAGTGCATTTTACACGAATGATCGACGGAAATGTGGAAGCCGGTCCAAACGCGGTGCTTGCTTTTGCCCGCGAGGGATACAGCCGGATGCGGATCTCGCCCCTGGAGCTGGCTGAAACCTTAAGCTACGGTGGCTTTTGGCGACTGGTATCAGGGCATTGGAAAACCGGGATGGGGGAAATGGCGCGCTCCTTTTCCAAACCGCTGTTTACCCGTGCCCTCCAGCAGCTTATGCCGGCTATTTCCAGTCGCGACCTGGAACCCGGCGGGGCGGGTGTGCGCGCGCAGGCACTGGGACCGGACGGCAAGCTTCTGGACGACTTCGTTATTCAGCGCACTGAAAAAATGATTCACGTGCTGAACGCTCCTTCTCCGGCAGCGACTTCATCCCTGGCCATTGCCAGCCGGATAGTAGCTGAGACGAGTTTCTAGTAATAAAAACTTACAAGTCTTTCTCACATGAGGATTTCAATGAAAGACAGCATACGAGCAGCCATCATTCAAGCCAAACCTTATCCTTCGTTCGATGATCCTCGAAACATCGGACATGCCCTACAGCTCATGGAAAGATGCCGGGGGGAGGATCTGGACATAATCTGTTTCCCGGAATATTTCCCATTTTTGGGGGAACGCGAACTGGGCGCCGCCGCCCGCAAATATAACAGCTATGTCGTCGCCGGCATGGTCGAAGAAGAGGGGGGGAAGCGATACAACACTGCGACGCTTTTCAATCGCACCGGGAAGGTTGTCGGCAGGCAACGAAAATTCAACCTTGGCTTGCTCGAACGCGAAAGACTGGGAGTCTCGCGAGGAGACGGGGTATTTCGTGTTTTCACCACCGATTTTGGAAAAATCGGCATGCCGGTTTGCATCGATTTCTGGGGACAACCTGAAGCCGGCAGGCAACTGATGGACCAGGGAGTCGATATCGTATTCAATCCCTGCATATTCCCGATCCTGCGCGGTCACTGGAAATCCGGAGCATTGGTGAGAGCCTTCGATAATTTCGTGCCTGTCGTCGGTATCAACACAGCCGATTATAACGCCCTGTTTGGTGAAAAGCGCGTTCACCAGCATGGTGGAGGCAGTTTCACTATTCAGCCTCCCAGAATGCTGGACAAGGATGATTTCAATCGCTGGGCAAGATCCCTTGATGACGTAGAGAACTGGCTTCAGATGGAGTTGGACGAACTCGAACAGGTATATATGACCGAAGTCAACCTCGCCACCCCGAGACGTTTTCGAACCGAGTTCTTCAACCGGTTCGGCTTTCAAAGGCCCTGAGAGTGGGGGCTGGCCATACTGCAATGCAGAAGTCGGAAAGAAACATCTTCCTCAAAATGAAAACCCTTCGGGAGGCCCGTGAAATATGGGAGGGCCGGACAGGGCTGTTGCGAACCGGGGTGGAGACTATCGACGTGAGTTTGGGCCTCGGGCGTATCACCTCGGGACCGGTCATCGCAATGCGTTCTGTCCCGCACTATCATGGCGCTGCCATGGACGGATATGCCGTGCGAGCAAGCGACACTTACGGAGCCGGCGATACCACACCAATATGCCTTAGAATCGGGGAAAGCGCCCATGCCGTGGATACGGGTGATCCGATTCCGGAGGGCAGTGACTCCGTGATCATGATCGAGAATGTCGAGAACATTTCCGGTTCTCATATAGAGATCCGGTCTGCGGCATTCCCATGGCAGCATGTTCGCAAAGTCGGCGAAGACATAGTTTCGGGTGAGTTGCTAGTGTCCCAGCAGCATGTCCTGCGTCCAGCCGACATAGGATCGCTCCTGGCGGCAGGGGTCTTGAGCATCAGCGTTTTTTCAAGACCTGAGGTGTTCATCCAACCCACCGGGAGCGAAATCATTCCGGCCGACAGAGCATTCGAGGCAAAACCCGGTGAAATTGTCGAATTCAACGGGGCAATTCTTGCCGGTATGGTGGAAGAATGCGGGGGTGCGGCTGTCCGGCGCGGCATTGTCCCTGATCGCTATGAGTCCATAAAGGCGGCCCTCCGGGAGGGAGTCGACTCTTCTGCGGACATAGTAATCATAAACGCCGGATCTTCAGCCGGATCAGAAGACTACACCGCGTCGGTCATCGGAGAACTCGGCCAAGTGCTCGTGCACGGAGTTGCCATGATGCCCGGCAAACCGGTTATCCTTGGGATTGTTAAAGATAAACCGGTCATAGGCATCCCGGGATATCCGGTTTCGGCGATCATGGCTTTCGAACAGTTCGTAAGGCCCCTTATTCATACTCTTCGGGCTGAACGGGCCCCGGCTTTCCCTAGAGTCTCGGCGACCCTTGGCAGAAAATTGCCCTCTAAACTCGGCCTGGAGGAATTTGTGCGGGTGATTCTGGGTAGGGTCGAGGACAGGCTTGTAGCAATGCCGCTACGCCGGGGCGCTGGAATAATCACGTCTCTCACCAGAGCGGACGGCATTTTGCAGATTCCGCAGGAACTCGAAGGGGCGGACGAGGGCGCCGAGGTGGAAGTGAGGCTGCTCAGACCGAAGGACCAGCTTGATTATACCCTCATCATGATCGGGAGTCATGATAACACCATAGACCTGTTAGCCAACGAACTGAAAGGGCGGGACAGCAGGGTGCACCTGTCATCGAGCAATGTCGGCAGCCTGGGGGGATTGCTGGCGCTCAGGAGAAAACAGGCCCATTTTGCCGGCTCGCACTTACTAAATACTCAGAATGGAGAATATAACTATTCTTACGTTGAACGCTATTTGAAAGGGATTGCCGTCAGACTCGTCCAGCTTGCGATGCGCGAGCAGGGATTGGTTCTCAGGAAGGGAAATCCGAAGAGGATAAGCGGGATAAGCGACCTTCTGCGGCCCGATGTTACTTTCGTAAACCGGCAGGGCGGTTCTGGAACGCGAGTGCTTTTCGACTACTGCCTCCAACAGCTCGGTCTGTCGCCTGAAGGGATCAACGGGTACGATCAGGAAGAATTCACCCATATGAGCGTTGCGGTGAGTGTTTCCAGCGGGCGCGCCGATGCCGGAATGGCGATCTACTCTTCAGCCAGGGCGTTGGATCTTGATTTCATTCCTATCGGCCGCGAACGATATGATCTCGTGATAGCGGAAAGCGCCTGGTCGGATTTCAAGATCAGGATGGCCCTGGATGTCATAGCTTCAGATTCTTTCCGCCGGAAGGCGGCTTCGATGGGCGGCTACGATGTTTCCAGCTCCGGGCTGGTCATGGGCATTTGGGATGGGAAGACCTGGACAGAACGTGATGGCAATTGAGATTTCTTTCAACGGCGCTCCGGAGGATCAAAGCAGCGGTTATTTGAATTTGCTGAGGCATGGAGAACTGAGCCGCAGGGCCGAAGCGCTTGATGCCGGGCTCAGCTGCTGCAATCTGTGTCCCCGCGCCTGCGGCGTCGACCGGATCAATGGAAAGGCTGGCTATTGCGGGATTGGAAAATTTCCAAAGGTTGCCGCAGTGAACCTGCATCACTGGGAAGAACCTCCCATTTCGGGATCGCGGGGCTCAGGTACTGTCTTCTTTACCGGCTGCACCTTGAAATGCATTTTTTGTCAGAACTATCCGATCAGTCAACTTGGGGTTGGGCAGGAGATGAGCGTGGAGGACCTGGCAGGAGCGATGCTCGAACTGCAAAGCAAAGGAGCGCACAACATAAATCTCGTTACCCCGACCCATCAGGTTCCAGCGATAATCGGGGCTCTTGTTCTTGCCGCGAATCGAGGTCTTCACATCCCGCTCGTGTATAATTCGAGCGGATACGAATCCATAGAAACACTCAAACTCCTCGATGGCATCATAGATATTTACCTGCCCGATATTAAATACTCCGAGTCACAAGCCGCGAAGAGCTATTCAGGGGCCTCTGATTATGTGAAGTTCAACCGGGAAGCTCTTGTTGAAATGTGGAGGCAGGCCGGGCCGATCCGGACTGACCCGGAAGGAATCGCGGTGAAGGGCATGATGGTGCGCCACCTCGTTTTGCCCGAAAACCTGGCCGGCTCCGGCGAATGCTTTACATTTCTATCGCAAAGCTTTGGCCCGGAAGTTTGGGTAAGTCTCATGAACCAGTATTTCCCGGCGCACAAAGGTCCATCCACCCCACCTTTTGACAGAAAAACGAAGAGGGAGGAATACGAGGCGGCATTCGCGGCGATGACTGAACTGGGTATTCTTAATGGATTCGTCCAGGCCGCATGATGACCTGAATCAAATAGTTCGCCCTGCTCTTATTCTTGTTTGTAAGCTTCGGAATGCACACAGGTTTTGCTGAGGTCTAGAAAACCCGTTTGATGGAAGATATCAGGAGGGTGGCGGACAACCGCCGGAATACCATGGACTTCTTCCTTGGCAGTGATGGAAAGTACGGCCTATATAGGCCAGCATTACTGGCTTCACCAAAAACCGCATGGTTATACAAAGCGGCGATCAGTCTTATTCACCGACGATCTTAACGAGTACCCGCTTGCGCCTGCGTCCATCGAATTCGCCGTAGAATATCTGCTCCCAGGGGCCGAAGTCGAGTTTGCCCCCTGTTATCGCCACTACTACTTCGCGGCCCATGATCTGGCGTTTCAGGTGGGCGTCGGCATTATCCTCACCGGTGTCGTTATGGCGGTAACGGCTTACCGGGGCGTGCGGGGCGAGGTTTTCGAGCCATGCGGTGTAATCGTGATGCAGTCCTCTCTCATCATCGTTAATGAAAACGGAGGCGGTGATGTGCATTGCGTTTACAAGAACCAGTCCCTCTCGAACGCCGCTTTCCCGCAGGCACTCCTCCACCTCTGGCGTGATGTTTATGAAGGCCAAGCGAGCTGGAGCATTGAACCACAACTCTTTTCGATAGCTTTTCAAGCCGGTTCCTCCTTGATCAGAGGATATACAAATTTCAAAGTTGAGTCTGGATTGCCGCAAATCAATAATTATTAAAGCTGGAAGCTGATTTTAACAACCCTCTCGGAATTGCCATGAAAGGATACGGAGTGCAGCAGGACCGCCCGGCAAAGACCACCGGCAATTTTGACTCCGGCACTGTTTCGGCGGCAGAAAAAGTGCTGGCGCGTCAGAAAGTCCCCTGGCACAAGAAGCTCTTGCCTTTTCTCGGGCCTGCGTTCATTGCCGCAGTTGCATACATCGATCCGGGAAACTTCGCCACGAACATCCAGGGCGGCGCCAAACTGGGCTACACTCTTCTCTGGGTCATAGTAATCAGCAATTTAATGGCGATGCTCGTTCAAATTCTTTCCGCAAAGCTTGGCATCGCTACCGGCCTGAATCTGGCGGAACTCTGCAGGAACCACTTCCCAGGCCCTCTCGTATGGCTAATGTGGATTATACTTGAAATCGTCGCTATCGCAACCGATGTTGCTGAATTCGTTGGGACTGCGGTCGGACTCTTTCTGTTGTTCCACATCCCGCTTGTCTGGGCGGGGCTTCTGACTGGCGTAATCACGTTTCTGGTCCTTGGCCTTGAGCGTTACGGTTTTCGGCCTCTCGAGGCTGTGATAAGCGCAATGATAGGCATCGTGGCGGTAAGCTACGTGATTGAAATCTTCCTGGTGAAGCCCGACCCCGCGCAGATCGCCGCCTCACTTTTATTTCCGCGCTTTGGGGGCAGGGAAGGGGTTATGCTTGCTGCCGGCATTCTGGGGGCAACCGTCATGCCCCATGTCATATTCCTTCATTCCGCATTGACCCAGGGGCGAATAATCGTCAAGGACATCGACAAACTCAAAAGGCTGTTTCATTTCGAAGTCATTGATGTGGCAATAGCGATGACGATTGCCGGAGCGGTTAATGCGGCGATGCTGATTATGTCCGCATCGACCTTTTATGCGCAAGGATTGCGCGAGATCGGCACACTCGAGGAAGCCTACAGGACGGTTTCCCCGATTTTGGGTCCGGCGGCAGGCAAAATTTTCGCCATCGCGCTGATTGCCGCGGGCTTGTCTTCTTCGGCGGTGGGCACCATGTCCGGCCAAGTCGTTATGCAGGGATTTATTCATTTCAAGGTCCCGCTTTGGATCAGACGACTGATTACGATTCTGCCGTCGCTCGCCGTTCTGGCCGCAGGACTGGACCCCACAAACACGCTGGTCCTCAGCCAGGTTGTGCTAAGCTTTGGACTCCCGTTCGCGGTTGTACCGCTCGTTTTTTTTACCTCAAACCAAAAGATAATGGGGCCACTTGTGAACAGACCGTTCACCTCATTTCTCGCCGGGGTTACAACCATAATGATACTGGCGCTGAATTTTTACTTGCTCTACAGTATAGCGGCCGGGGGCAACTAGCTTTGCATACCGCAGCACTTGGAGGCTCTATGTTTTCGAATCTGCTCGTTCCTCTCGATGGCTCAAAACTGGCCGAATCCGTTCTGCCGATCGTCAGAAGACTTGCGGGAGGTCTGGGGTGCGCCGTCAAACTTCTTCATGTGATCGAAAGACGACCCCCGAGCAGTATACATGGAGACAAACATCTCCGGGATGCGGAAGGCGCTGAGCGTTACCTGGCATTGATAACGGAACGGCTTCAAGACTGGGGGCTGAGGGTATCGAGCCACGTGCACGAAGTCCCACAGGGCGACGTGCCCAGGTGCATCGCCGAACACGCCGAGGAATTGGAGCAAGACCTCATTGTCTTGTGCACCCACGGAAGCGGAGGGTTCAAAAGGCTTGTATTCGGGACCAACGCCGAGCAGGTGCTTACACATGGCAGGACTCCCGTGGCTCTTGTAACCGCCGATGAAAACGGACGCGCCCCCGATTTTGGCCCCCGCGGCATGATTGCCCTTCTTGACCTCACATCACACAGCGAAGGGGTCTTGACCGCATGTTCTGAACTGGCGACGATATTTGAGGCTAAAATACACCTGCTATATGTAGTGCCGACGGCGGAAAGTGTCAGACGGGGCGATGTCCCGGGCGGACGTCTTGTCCCTCAGACGACGCGGATGTTACTGGATCTGGAAACCGAGCAAACGGCCAACCGTTTGAAAGAACAACTGAATGTGCTGATCGAACGGCACATCGACGCAACTGGAAGCGTCGAGCGCGGCGATGCCGGACCTGCGGTCATCAACGCAGCCTCAGAGAAACAGGCCGACATGATTGCAATGGCCACCAAGGGAATGGCCGGAATTGGAGCTTTCTGGGCAAAGGACCTCGTTCCGAGGATACATTCCGGCTGCAACTGCTCTCTCCTGCTCTTCCCGACCGGCGAGAAGTGAAATCTAACTAGAAACTAAAAACTCAAAACAAAAAACTAACTACAATGCTTAAACGCTTCAGCCTCAGAACAAAGATAATGTTCGCAATAGGCACCCTGGTCTTAATAGCCATGATGGGGGGCTTCACGACCATCTGGATGGTGCACCTGATGGACAGCGCCGTTTCAGCGGTGATCAGGACTAAAGTCGCGGCGCTCAATGTCAGCCAGGAACTGGAAAGCTCTCTTGCAATGCAAAGGGGACTGCTGAGCTACTTCTACATAGACGGCAACAGCGAATGGCTGACACAAATCGATCAACACCGGTACGAATTCGAAAGCTGGCTAAAAAAAGCCCGCGAATTTGCCGATTCGGATCGTGAGCGTGAACTGCTTAACGACATTGAATCACGATACATTCGGTATACGAATCAACGCGAACGGGCAATCGAACTCTACAAGGCTGGAAAACGCGAGGAAGGCTATGCGCTTCACAAGGAGGTCCGCAACCCGTTTTACGCTGTGAGGGATCTTTGCGAACAGTTCAAACGGGCACAGTATGAGAGGGTCGGCACGATTTCCGAAGATATCCGGGTGCAGGTCAAATTCTTCGATACCGCCGCCATCCTGGCCATGATCTGCGCTCTCGGCCTGGGAATTACGCTTGGAGTGCTGCTATTGAACAGGGTGCTGGTGCCCATCCGGCTCCTGGCATCTTCCACCGGCCGAGGACGGGATGTTTCAATTGACGAACCCGACGAAGTGAAAGCGCTGGGGAAAAAGATACAGGGACTGATCGAAAGTGTCGATACCACACGCATGGAGCTGGAACAGAGCCGCAAACATCTGCTTCAGTCCGAAAAACTTGCGCAGACCGGAAAGATGGCCGCAGGGGTGGCTCACAGCATACGGAACCCGCTCACATCGGTGAAAATGAGGTTGTTTTCACTCGAACGAACGCTCTCGCTTTCGGCCCCGCAGAAGGAAGACTTTGAAGTTATATCCGAGGAGATCCAGCATATTGATACGATTGTGGGCAACTTCCTCGAATTCTCCAGGCCTCCCAAGCTGAAACTTCAAAAGGCCAGCCCTTCTGACGTGGTAGATATGGCAGTGCAGCTTCTCCGTCATCGAATCGAGTCTTACGGGGTCACCCTCGAAGTAGTTAAAGAGCGGGATCTTCCGGAAGTAGATTGCGACCCCGAGCAACTCAAGGAAGTAATCGTAAACCTGATCGTGAATGCATGCGAAGCCATGGGAGACGGAGGACGCATCCTCATAACCGAAGAAGTGGGGGCAAGCGAACCGATGGGCAGAGTCGCCGTGATTCGCGTAAGCGACAGCGGACCGGGCATCCCTGAATCGGTAAGGGAGAAGATTTTCGAACCCTTCTATACTACGAAACAGGAAGGCACTGGTCTTGGGTTGAGCATTGCGGCCCGCATCATTGAAGAACACAAAGGATGCCTGAGCGTTAAGAGCGGACACCACAAAGGCGCCGTTTTCACGATCACGCTGCCGTGCCGGGGGGAGGGAACTTGGCTTCGATCCTTATAGTCGATGACGATAACCGCCTGCGCCGCAGTTTCGAAAAGCTGCTCACACAGGAAGGACATGAGGTCAAGACGGCCTCCAGCGGCGAGGAGGCGTTGCCCCTGGTCAGGTACGATGAATTCGACCTTATCGTTATGGATGTCCGGCTGCCCGGTATGGACGGACTCATGACCTTTAAGGCCATCCGCGAAATTGAACCGCTTCTGCCGGTTATCATCATGACCGCCTTCGGCACCACCGAGACTGCGATCAATGCCACCAAGATGGGCGCTTTCGACTATATTCTCAAACCTTTTAATATACCCGAGATGCTCGAGCTGATCGAAAAGGCCGTGGAAGCGGGCCGGTTCATGCGGTCGAGGGTCGAATTGGACTCCATGCCCGAGACTGACGCCGGGGAAGCCATTATTGGACGCAGCCGGGTAATGCAGGAAGTATATAAGGAGATCGGAAGAACGGCCTCCACCGACGCTACGGTCCTTATAAGGGGCGAATCCGGCACCGGCAAGGAACTGGTAGCACGCGCCCTCTATCAGCACAGCGCCCGTTCCCATAAGCCTTTCCTTGTCATAAACTGCGTTGCGATCCCTGAGACGCTGCTGGAAAGTGAGCTGTTCGGCTACGAAAAGGGTGCGTTCACCGGGGCTTTGAACCGAAGGGTAGGGCGCATCGAGCAAGCTGACGGCGGGACTGTATTTCTCGACGAAATTGGAGACATGCCCTTTGCAATTCAGGCGAAAATACTGCGCCTGCTGCAGGAAAGGAGCATCGAACGTCTTGGCGGCCGAGAACCTATTCCGGTTGACGTCCGTATAATTGCCGCTACCAATCGCAATTTGGAAGCCGCTCTTTCGCAGGGCAAATTCAGAGAGGACCTATACTACAGACTCAAGGTGGTCACTATCTCGCTGCCTCTTCTGAGGGAACGGGAAGGCGATATTGAACTGCTTTGCGAGTATTTCATCAAACGGTACTCAAAGAAATTGGGCGTTCCGGACCCCGGTATAACTGATGAGACCTTGGACATACTTTGCAGCTATTCGTGGCCGGGCAATGTGCGCGAATTGGCAAACGCCGTCCACAAAGCGCTGATCCTGAACCGTGGCGGCCCGGTTTCGCCGGACGAGATTATGCGTGTCAGTGCGGTCGCCGGGAACAAAACGGCCGAAAGGCCGGATTTGAGCGAAGAGACGGTCCGGGTCTGGGTCCGCAACTACCTCAATAGCCGGCAGGGCGGTTCCCATACTTTCGACTACGCTATGGACGAGTTTTCAGCCATGCTCATAACCGAAGCCCTGAACTTGAACGGAGGAAACAGGTCCCGCGCCGCCAAAATGCTCGGCCTGTCCCGTCCGACCCTTATCGCGAAAATTGAAAAACACCGGATCAGGCTTGAAACCTTGGCAACAAGCGGGGAATGATGTACGGGGTTAGTTTGAATGACGGTCTGAGAACTCGCCCCCCTGCCTTCCCGTCGCCGCTTCTCTCCCTTAGAGATCACGACTTCTCCGACGCAATATTTTGTCCGACCATGAAGACCAAGTTCAACGCACTTTACATCTTGTAAAAAGAGCTGACACTTTTTTAGACCATCCTGGAGTCGGTCGTTAGCCAGTGCGGCCACTCCCACATAAAAATCAAGCACTTATCGCATACAACATCAACGTTTGATCGTGGCACGTCGCTTGCCAATGATCTTAGAGGCAAATATGGGCATTCGGCCGCTGTCTTTTTTTGAGATGCTTTTCATAGAGGTAATCGAACACAAGGAGGTCTCCCCCAATGAGTGGTCCACGACAGGTTTACGAGTTCCTCAAGGCTTCGTCCATAGCGCATGCGCAATGGGATTACGAAGTATCCATGTCGATCATCAGGAACAGGAAGAAACTCATGGTCCTGCTTCTGATGCTCGCGCCGATTCTGCTCGTATCTCTTTTGGAAGCAGCCCCGCTCCTAGGCGGCAAAGAGGCTTACGCTCCGTCTTATTATTCGCCGACCATTTTTCTGGTTGCGATGGCGATAGGCCTTGCCGCCGGGTTAATCACCGGGTGTATCGGAGCAGGCGGCGGGTTTATCATTACTCCGGCATTGATGGCAGCGGGCGTCAAAGGAATTTTGGCTGTCGGAACCGACCTTTTCCATATTTTTGCAAAGGCAATCATGGGCACCGCTGTTCACAAGAAGCTCGGCAATGTCTCTTGGAAACTTGCTGCAGCTTTTCTCATCGGTTCCGGTGCAGGCACTTTCGTCGGCGGGGCGATTAACAGGGCCTTCTATAATATCGATCCCCTGTTGAGCGAAGGTTTCATAAGCCTCATCTACGCGGTTTTACTTGGTTTCCTGGGTTTCTACGCCCTCTTCGATTTTTTGAAATCCAGAAAAGGGCCTGCGGCTGCGGGAGACGCGCATGGTCCAGCCCAGTCCGGCACCCCGAATTTTGCGGTCAGACTTCAGTCGATAAATATTCCGCCTATGATTCCGTTCGATGAGGATTTCGTGCCCGGCGGCAAGAAGATCTCCTGGGTGATCATCGCGGCCGGCGGCGCCGTCGTGGGGATTCTTGCCTCCATCATGGGCGTTGGAGGTGGTTTCGTTACATTTCCCATGTTTGTTTATGTCTTCGGCGTTTCTTCCATGACGACCGTGGGCACCGATATTCTTCAGATCATCTTCACGGCGGGGCTGGCCTCTATCGGTCAGTACGCTATCTATGGATATGTCTTTTACTCTCTGGCCATGGGAATGCTGATCGGTTCGCTTTTGGGCATCCAGGTCGGCGCCCTTACTACCAAAGTGGTCAGAGGCATTCACATCCGCGGCTTTTATGCGGTCTCGATTCTGGCCGGTTTTGTAAATCGGGCTGCTACGCTGCCACGAAAAATGGTCGAACTGGAGTGGGTCAGCATACCCAAACCCATAACTGCCAATATCGAGTTCGTGGGCAACATTGTTTTCTGGATTGTTGTAGCCGTGTTTGGGCTTTGGCTGTTTGCAAAGTTCTTCGGTAATCTGAAACTTCTGAGAGAGGAAACTACGGTCCCGCAAGTTTCTGTAAAACCGGCCGCCTAGACAAGGAGAAGATATGCTTATCAGACACAAAAAGACAATTGGTGTAGGTCTGTTGCTTGGTGTGAGCTTTCTCGGAATTCTGGCCCTGATCTTTTCTCCGGTGTTTGGAGACGGCAAAAACGGCCTGGAATATTCGGATGCGCTTTTCAATAAACTGGCTAAAGGCTCGTCCTATTTTATTCCCAAACTCACCGCCGACCTGAAGGAATTTGAAAAGGAAGAGCTTGCGGTAAACGTAAAACTGGACAATGCCGATCAGGCGGCCGCGGCGGCAAACCTTTTTAGAAAGAGCGCTCCGGATACCACGGCCCAGGGTGCGCAACTCAGCGTCAAAGGCAATCTTGCCAAACTGCTCGGATCTGTTCTTGAAGACTCCAACCTGATGTATTTCGACAAAGGCGACGAAATCAGGCAAAAGTATGGGATGGACCCGAAAGAAGTGATGACGACCTGGTGGGCCGCACTTAACCGCACGGTCAAGGAACTCCAGAAAAGCAGGAAGACCGGCCAGGCAACCATCATCTTGGAAGTCATGAAAAAAGGCATTGAACCTGCCTATAACTTTTACCAGATCACGCCTCAGCGCGTTATCGATAAAGCCTTCACTGTCCTGGGTCTGCTTGCCTTTTACATAGTTTATACCATCTGGTGGGGCTTTGCGATTTTTAACCTGTTTGACGGTCTGGGGCTAAGCATGAAGAAGCCCAAGGTGAAGCAGGAAATATAAGGCCCTTTAGACCCTGCGCGATTGCAATGCCTCTCCCTGGGGGGGGGTATGGAGGATGGAATGAAAATACTGGTTCCGGTTGATGGTTCAGAGCATTCTCTTCGGGCTCTGGAGGTAGCGGCTGATGTTGCAAAAACCAAGGGGGCCGAAATCTATGTGATCAGTGTGATGGCCTCCATTGGCGGTATGGAGGACCATGAAATTTCGCCAAAAATGCGTGAGCGGCATGAGGAGACTATCCGGGAGCACTCTGATAAGGCGATCAGGACCGCCTGCGAAGTCCTTGTATCTTGTAAAGTAGATGCCAAGGTCTCCAAGACCGTATCTACCGCCTTTTCCGTTCACGACGCCATCGTTGATTTCGCCGAGACTGAAAAGATAGACCTTATTGTAATAGGGAGCCGCGGGCTGAGTGTTTCGTCCAAATTCAAGATGGGAAGCACAGCCTACCAGGTCGTTAGACACAGTCGATGCTCCGTGTACCTGGTGAAGCTTCGGGGAGAGCAGGAATGATTTCAATCCACCTGCGAAGGCTCAAAGCCGTTGCGCCGAGACCCTGAACGGGCTGATGTTTTCCTGACGGAGAAAAGGTCAAGGAGGGTTCCTTCGCGATGAGCGCTCGATGGCGCGACCGGACTTTGCGCTTATCCGGCACTTGTGAATATCAGGATGTTTCTTGCGCCTTGCTGGCTTGGGGTCCACAAAAATGAAAATAAACTTCACCATATTGATTGCGGACAGAAACAGGAACGTGCGGGATTTTCTTCGCCGCGAATTTTCGACCGAAGGCTACGAAGTCGTTGTCGCCGAAGATGGCGAGCGGATTCTGGCTGAAATTGACCGCGTGGATCTGCTCATCTTCGATATCGAAATGCCGGGCGCCGACAGCATCAGAATTTTTGAAAAAACCCAAAACCGAAAGCCCCCTTTGCCTGTTGTGGTTCACACTTTCCTCACCGAAGAGTCTCAGCGCGCGTATTCCGGAAAGGGGGAAGTCTATATTCAGAAGAGTGGTAATATCGAGTACCTCAAATCGGCGGTCGCCGATATGTTGAACAAATTTTACCCGGACCACCCTCTTCACGCCGCACCGGTGGATGCATCCCGGTAAATGGTTTTATCATCAGTTTCTGCGCCTCCGGGCTGATCCGGCGTGATGTAACCAAGCCTTTTGCGGATCTTATGAGAAAACCGTTTTAAGAAATATCTTTATTAATGCGTGATTATTGGGAATAATAACCTGTACGGATTTTGTGAACCGGATTGGATATTCGCTGGTTTTTTTGGGGGCTGTGCAGGTGGGAAATGTGAAGGTTCTGCTTGTTGATGATGAGGTAGAATTCCTGGAGACTCTGGTTAAAAGACTCCGGAAAAGAAAACTGGACGTAAACGGCGTTACCAGCGGGCAGGCCGCCCTGCAACTGTTGAAAGAAAATCCGATCGATGTTGTCGTCCTTGACGTTAAGATGCCCGGAATGAGCGGTCTGGAAACCTTGCGCGAAATAAAAAAAATGTGCGCTCTGGTGGAAGTTATCATGCTCACCGGTCACGCGAATATGGAAGTGGCGATCGAAGGGATGGAAGTGGGGGCCTTCGACTACCTTATGAAGCCGACCGATATCGACGAACTTTTGTATAAAATACAGGATGCACATAAAAGAAAGACGCTCAATGAAAAAACCGGACCGGCTGGGGCGAGAAGCCTGCCCGGCTGATGAAACCTGCAGGGTTGCCGGCCCCGTCCCGGCTTAATAGTCCATCTGGCGCTGATCTGGCGTATGTCTTTATTCAAAAGATGCCTTCAAAAACTTGGAATCGGAAAGAGTGAGAAAAACCTCGCGCCGTTGGATGCCGAGGCGCTCCGGACTGCGTTCCAAGCCAGGTACCATAATTTCAAGCTGCTGCTCAGCGCAAATCAGAAAGCCCTCCAGATCATGTCTGAACTTGAGGAAGCCCTCAATGGCGACACCCCGTTCGGGATGTCTTTTGTTCGCGCTACCTGCACTGCTGCCTCCGTTAACGTCTTTCGGATAATACAGTGCATGGATCAACTGGCCCCGTCAAAGTACACGGGACTCCACGAAAAATTCAGGTCGATCCAGAACAGCATTAACGAAACTATCTCTGAAAAGAAGGAGCCGAGCGCCGGTCCGCTGACAGTTTCTCTGCGTTATGTGGACAAGACGAGGTCGGATGAGGTCGGCGGCAAGATGGCAAACCTGGGGGAAATCAGCAATTGCCTCGGAATAAAGGTCCCGAGAGGATTTGTGATTTCGTCCGCTGCGTTTCGCCTGTTCGTGGGCTCGGGGGAACTTCAATCTGAGATCGACAGGCTCATGCAATCTTCTCCCGCCGAGGAAATGGACCAGTTGTTCTCACTGAGTGCGCAAATCCAGCAGCAGATTATACGTGCCGATGTGCCTGAGGAGCTTGCAGGCGCCATACTTAGGGCATACGCCGAACTTGAGAAAGCAGAGGGGCGGGGGGTGAAGGTTTCGCTTCGGAGCAGCGCCCTCGGAGAAGACTCCGGGCAATCTTCCTTCGCCGGTCTGTATCGCTCCGAATTGAACGTAAGCGCCGATAACATCATCCAGGCGTACAAGGAAATAGCGGCGAGCAAGTACAGCTTGCAGGCGATCATGTATAGACTGAACCGGGGGATTCGCGACGAAGATATCGACATGTGCGTTGGGTGTACCTCCATGGTTAACGGTGTGGCGGGTGGTGTCATATATTCGCAAAACCCTTTGAATGCTCGTGATGATCGCGTTTTCATTCATTCGGTTTTCGGTCTGCCCAAATCGGTCGTGGATGGAAGCGTTACGCCCGATCTCTTTGTAATCTCAAGGGATTATCCGCCTCGGATTGTGGAAGAACAGGTCGGCGAAAAACGGCAGAAGTTTGTCTGTTACCCCGAGGAAGGTATTTGCAGACTTGAGATCTCCGCTGATGAAGTGATGCAAGCCTCCATTCCAGGCCAAACCGCATTGGAACTCGCAACAATCGCTCTCCGTATCGAAGAGCATTACGGGGTTGCCCAGGACATCGAATGGGTTTTGGATGACACGGGGCAAATAGCGATACTCCAGTGCCGCCCTTTAAGGCAAAGCAGCGGTGTTTTGGAGTCGACCCGGATCGGATATGACATTCCTGATTGCGAAGTAATTGTTTCGGGAGGTCTGAGGGCGAGTCCGGGCGCCGGATTCGGCCCGGTTTTCGTGGTCAGAAAAGAAAGCGACACTCTTCTTTTCCCAAAGGGGGCAGTTCTGGTGGTCAAGCAGGCGCTGCCAAGGTGGGCGGCTTTGATGGGCAGGGCCTCCGCGCTCGTTGCCGAACAGGGGTCGGTGGCCGGGCACCTGGCCAATGTGGCCAGAGAGTTCGGAGTGCCGACGATCCTGGGGGTGGAAGGCGCAACGGAGCTGCTTGAAAATTCTCAGCCAGTGACGGTCGATGCGGATGGACGCAAGGTGTGCAAGGGAAAAATCGAAGCCTTGTTCCGGCATCGGCCGGCTTCAAAGAGTCTCATGGATGGTTCCGCTGTCATGGACATCCTCAAGAGGGCGTCCCAAAACATACTTCCTCTCAACCTGTTGGATCCGGGAGCACGCGATTTCAAAGTTTCGCAATGCCGGACTTTTCACGATATAATCAGGTTCTGCCACGAAAAATCCGTGATGGAGATGTTTAGCTTCGGAAAAGATCATCATTTTTCTGAGAGAGCCGGCAAACAGCTGGTATGCCATATCCCCATGCAATGGTGGGTGCTCAATCTTGATGACGGATTCAGGGAAGATGTGCAAGGTAAATTCGTCAAGCTGGATAATATAGTGTCGATCCCCATGCTTGCTTTGTGGTCGGGTATCGTCGCTGTTCCATGGAAAGGGCCGCCGCCCGTGGACTCCAGAGGCTTCATGTCGATTCTGCTGGAAGCAAGTTCGAACCCCGCGCTCGACCCGTCCATGCCTTCACCTTATGCGGACCGCAACTATTTCTTGATATCGAAAAACTTCTGCAGCCTCAGTTCCAGGTTCGGCTTTCATTTCTCGTCCATCGAAGCTCTGGTGAGTGAAAGGGCACACGAGAACTATATCAGCTTCAGCCTTAAAGGCGGGGCGGCCGACCATGCCAGGTGCGTTCGCCGTGCTCGTTTTGTCGGCAGTATTCTCGAAGAGTTTGAATTCAGAAGCGAAATCAGGGATGATGGGGTAATGGCGCGTTTGGAGGGCTATGATGAAGAAGTGATGAAAGAAAAGCTCAAGGTGCTGGGATATTTGATCATCCACACTCGCCAGCTTGATATGGTAATGTTCAATGATGCTTCATGTCAGCAACACAGGAGTAAACTGCTCGCGGACATTTTTTCCGTAGTTCTGCCATAGCCTCAAGAGCGGATCCCCCTGGGCCGGCACAATGCGGCACATTGCTGAATAGCGCTGAACCCAGCTCAATCCCAAAGGACATAAAGGATATCAGATGAACAGTTCATCGCGTGACAAAATTCTTGTGGCATGCGACGGTTCCCAACACTCCCTGCAGATCATTGATTATGTTTCTTCTGTCCTGGACGCCCGGAGGTTCGAGATTGTCCTGTTTCACGTCTTTATTAAGGTCCCCGAATCATTCATCGACATCGAACAAAAACTGCCCGCATACCATTACAGGATAATAAACGTTGACGCCTGGGAAAAGAAACAGGAAACGTCCATCCAGGATTTCATGGAAAATGCGAAAAGAATTTTGCTCGATGCCGGGTTCCCCGATGAGGCCGTAACTATAAGGATTAACGAAAGGAAGGTCGGCGTCGCCAGAGATATTGCCGCCGAAGCAGCGAGTGGCTACAAGGCGCTCGTTGTCGGGCGAAGAGGGCTAAGCGATTTCAAGGACTTTATGCTCGGTTCGGTCGCCACCAACATCATCGGGCTTGTATCAATCCCGATTTGGCTCGCCGTGGCAGGAAAACCTAAACAGTCAAGGATTCTCATGTGCCTGGACAATTCCGAAGGGGCAATGACGGCTTTGAAACATCTCGCTTTTGTCCTGGATACCTCGAAAAAATCTGAAATCACGCTGTTCCATGCGGTTCGGGAGTTTCACCGCTTTAAGAAATTCGTGCGCGAAATGTTTGCTTCAGAGGGCGATAAAGCAGCGATCGAAGATATCGAACGTGAGCTGCAAAACGCCTCGAAGCTGCTGGAACCATCGTTCGACAAGGCAAAAGCAACTCTGATATCCAGTGGCGTGGACCCGGCCGGAATCCATCAGAAAATCCTGTCAGGCGCCAATCATGCCGCACAGGCCATAATTGAAGAGGCGGAAAAAGGCAAATATGACACCATTGTGGTTGGAAGAAGGGGCCTTTCGAAAGTCGAAGAATTCATAATGGGGCGAGTGAGCAACAGGGTTATACATATGGTAAAAGACAAAACTGTCTGGGTTGTCAACTGAATTCTGGAATTGCCCCCTTCCTCATGTTTTGCTGTTTCGAACGCCTGATCTTCGTGCGGGAGAGTCCTTGGGAACATGCAGGGCCAGAAGAGCCAGATAATCCTGCACGGTCGGCAAAGTCGACGCAAAAAAATGAGAGCTCAGTTCCCGATAAAGGCGGCCTGTTGGAAAAGGCAACCTGAACAAAGTGATGGTCTCCTCCGTTGTGTCATACAATACGGCGTTCGCCACTGGGACTCGGTCGCGATAAGGGCCACCCACACTCCCTGCTTTCACCCAGTACTTGGAATCAGGATTTAACCGAATGGTGAGCTTTCGGCCGGCAGGGGGGGTATGGATCTTGATTCGTTTCTGCGTTGAGAGCTTTACGCCTGCGGGCAGTTCGTAAACTCCAGGCACATGATCGTGACCGCTGAAAATGATCTGTTTGGGGTAGGCGCTCCACGCGTCGATGCAAGACTCCAGGACTGGTGGAGTGAGATACCCGAAGCACTGGATGGTAGGGGAATCCCCTGTCTGCGGCAGATGAAATGGGCTGTGGTGGACGATGATAAATAGGTCCTTTTCAATTTTGAGAGGCAGATTCAGTAAGTAATCGATAGATCCGGAGACCGTTGAAAGCAGGCCGGCGTTATAGGCCGAGGCCTGTATGCGGTCGAGATTCCGGGGATCGTCGGCAAAGAGGCCTGCCACCAAAAGATCGTGGTTTCCCGCAACGGTTGGAAACCCGTGGGTCCTCATGCGTGTCAATGTACGATCCCCGAAGGGCAGCCATCCCACCAGGTCTCCCAGACAGTAAATCCGGTCGGCCTTGATGCTCTGAGAGTGTTTGAGACATGCATCCAGGGCATACTCGTTGCCGTGGATGTCTCCAAACAAATATATTCGCATTGGTCCTCCTGACAAAGCGGCGAGTTGAGGGTTGCCTTGAGCATTTCGATCATCGGGCCTGGGGATATTTCTGCCTGGCCGGGATGACACCGCTCACGCCGTAGATGGGCTGTTCCGTATCGCCGGTAAAGCGAGGGATCAGATGTACATGAATCGGAATAAACAGAAGACGGCCTCTGTTTACCGGGGAGATATCGTAGATGGCAAAAGCGGCGTGGTTTTCCAATACTCTTTGTTGAACCCCGCAAAAAGGGCATTTAGCCTCCATACCGATAATCCTTCGAAAGTCGAAGCTTGCATGTTGCGAGGGAAAGTACATCGGAACACGGCCCCAGTCAACGGAGCGACATTGCCGCATGCCCGAGGGACAGCTCGGCTGTCGTTGGCCGATCGGCAGGCTGCGCGCCTCGGTGATGAGTTGAGGAGATCGCTTTTTTTCGAGGGGATATCAAACGTTTCTGTTGACTTGATCCCCTGCCGCCTGTTTTAATGACCGGACTCTGTAGGGCGACATTGATACGGAATCACAACTTAATACTGTTCAACTCCTGCGCAATATAACCGGCTCGCTGCATAATTAAATATCTCATGCTCGGTTCCCGTTAGATCAATTTGCAGTTATTCGCGCTCGCATGACTGCGGTTCTTCAAATGCGCCCTATAAACTACGTTGTCAGGAGAAAGTGTATCTTGCCCCTATGAAAGCCCTTGAGAAGGAGAATGATCACACACGGGCTTGGAGAGCATTCACTGGCCGGCAGTCTGCGAAAAAGTGCGCACGGTGATTTGCAGAGAAATATAAAATTATTACATTCAGTGTCCCGGCTGTAAAAAGCTTAGAGTAACCGGCGCCGTAATGGTGTCCGCACCAATGACCCTCCGCCGATTTCGAACTGATACTTGCAGGTCGTGGTGGATTGCTTTTCGAAAAACAGAAGGCTCGAAATGTCTTTTTCTGGTTGGTTCAATGGCTTGAGTTTTCTCGATTTTCCTGAAAGTGGCGGATCCCCTGAAATCTTTCGACTTCTCCGCAACCGGATCATCGTCCTGATGATCGTGGTGACGGTCATCCCACTTTGTTCGATGGCGTTGATAAACTTGCACCAGTACCGGAAAGCGCTCAGTGAGGAAATCGTCAAGCCTCAACTCGTGCTGGTGAACAAGAGCAAGCACTCTGTGGAGCTGTTTCTTGCCGAAAGACTTTCCACTGTGAGTTTTATCGCTTCGGAGCATTCTTTTGATGAACTGGCGGATGAGGCGAATTTAAGGCGCATTTTTAATGTCATGAAACGGGAATTCGGCGGATTCGTAGATCTCGGGCTGATCGATGGCACCGGGCTGCAGGTGAGCTATGTGGGCCCCTACGAACTCAAGGGCCGCAACTACGCCGGTCAGCCGTGGTTCCATGAGGTCAAATTGCGGGGTACCTATATCAGCGATATCTTCATGGGGTTTCGCCGCATCCCGCACATTGTCATGGCGGTGGAGCGGGTGATCGAGGGAGGCAAATCCTGGATGCTGCGAGCCACAATCGATACTCAAAGAATAGATGATATTATTGCGTCGATGGGGCTGGACTCAAAGAGCGACGGGTTCCTTGTTAACAGGGAAGGCATATTGCAGACGGCGACAAAGCACTTGGGGGGGGTTTTGGATCATTTCCCTCTCTTATTTCCTCCTTTTTCGAGCGATGCAAACTTCATAGAGACAACGGACTCACTGGGCCGCGAGGTTCTGATGGTGTACTCCTATTTTCAGACATCGCCTTTCGTACTCGTGGTCGTAAAGCCAAGGGGTGAGCTGTTCAGGTCATGGTATACGCTCAAGAGCGGCATATTCTATGTTTTTCTGGTCAGCCTGCTTATAATTTTGCTCGTTGTGTTCAAGTTGACTGACTTTTTGGTGAAAAGGCTCAAGGAAAGCGAGGAAAGGCGGGAAGCCGCCTTCCTGGAGATCGAACATAGCCAGAAGCTTTCCTCTATCGGCAGGCTTGCGGCAGGAGTAGCGCATGAAATCAACAACCCGATGGCGATCATAAACGAAAAGGCAGGCCTGATGAAAGACCTGATCGAGTTGGGGGGGGATTTTGAGAACAGGAGTAAATTTCTTGCCTTAACACAGGCGATTGTCGATTCAGTTGAGCGTTGCCGCTCGATCACTCACCGGCTGCTCGGTTTCGCGCGCAGGATGGAACCGCAAATCGAAAGTCTGGATATAAACGAAGTGATTCGAGAAACCGTGGGTTTCGTGGAAAAAGAGGCGCGATACCGGAATATCGATCTTCAATTAAAGCTGGCAGATGGTCTTCCTGCAATTTTATCGGATCGTGGCCAGCTTCAGCAGGTCTTTCTGAACCTGTTCAGCAATGCTTTTGGGGCCGTGGGAGACGGCGGCGCCGTTACGGTTTGCACTCGCGATCTGAACGGGGCGATCACTGTTTCCGTTGAAGATAACGGCTGCGGGATGTCAAATGAGACGCTCGGTCGCGTTTTCGAACCTTTTTTTTCCACCAAGAAGAAGGGACATGGCACGGGGCTCGGTTTGTTTATCACTTACGGCATCGTCAAGAGGCTTGGCGGACATATTGAGGCCAAAAGCCAGGAAGGAGTGGGCACCGTTATGACCGTTCAGTTGCCGGAAAGGGCTGAAGCGGTGCAAAAGGGTTGCCCGATTTGAAAGAGATGAAAGTGCTGCTGGTCGATGACGAAGAGGAATTTGCTTCGACGCTCGCCGAAAGGCTCAATATGCGTGGGATCGAGAGTTTGACGGCCTCACGGGGCGAGGAAGCGTTGAAAATGATCGAGGCGGATCCGCCTCAGGTGGTTTTGCTGGACTTAATGATGCCGGGACTTGGCGGAAAGGAAATTTTCGACCGCATCAGGCTGAAGCACCCTGAGATTTCAGTCATCTTCATGAGTGGACAAGATGCCCCGGAGATTGGCCCGGAATGCGGGGATTGCCTGATTAAACCAATAAAGATCGACGAGTTGATCCAAAGAATCAGATCGATTTCTGGATAACCCTGACTAGACAACCAATTATTTATGTGCCGGATGTCTATGTCCGGGCCTGGCATGGGAAATCTTTTTATGCTTCGTAAGGTTTTTCCGTTTATTGACTGGCTGAAGATTTCGACGTTTTCCACTCTCAAAGTGGACCTTGTTGCCGGTGTAACTGTTGCCCTTGTCTTGATTCCGCAATCGATGGCTTATGCGCAGCTTGCCGGAATGCCCGTGCACTATGGACTTTACGCCTCGTTTCTTCCTCCCTTGATCGGCGCTTTGTTCGGTTCCAGCAGGCAGCTTGCAACGGGTCCGGTGGCCATTGTATCCCTCATGACCTCGGCAGCCCTGTCGCCGTTGGCAACTGCGGGAAGCCAGGGTTTTATAGCCTACGCGGTCCTGCTCGCGCTCATTGTAGGGGTCTTCCAGTTAGCGCTCGGAATTCTCAGGCTGGGACTGGTCGTCAATTTTCTTTCCCATCCTGTGGTAAATGGATTCACTAACGCTGGAGCCCTTATTATAGCCACATCCCAGCTCTCGAAGATGTTCAACGTCAGTGTGGATGATGCTCCGCATCATTATGAAACAATATACCGAGTCATGAAGGCCGCCATGGTCTATACTCACTGGCAGACCCTGGCGCTGGGAGTTGGTGCTTTCGTTATTATGTACGGCCTGAGGCGTATCAACAGCCGAATTCCCTATGTGCTTGTCGCCGTAGTTGTCACAACGATCATCTCCTGGGCGACAGGGTATGAAAACAACATTCGGGTCCCGGTTGAAATGATAGCTTCGAAGCAATGCCGGGATTTCATTGCGCAATTCAACGCAGCCGAAAAGGAGTCCAGGGAATTGGCTCAAACCAGGGCGGAGCTTACTCCCAGACTGACAGCCGCCGAGGAAACATACGGCAGCCGGTCGAAAGAGGCTCTGGAGATAAAGCATCAAGGTGACGTCGTTGATTCCAGAATCTCGGAACTGAAGAACACAATGCAGACGGCGCGCTCGGAGATGAGACGCTATCTGTTCACTGCCGAAACGGATGCTCAGGGCCGGAAGATCTACCTTCCTATCGACAAACGCGGCGAAACGGCGAAAGGGAAAGGTGGGGTCTGGAGGTTGAGAATCGGTAACTCTTCAGTGGATGAGAAGGCGGTCGTACTGATGGGCGGAGGGAGTGTCGTAGGGAATGTCCCACGCGGAATTCCAGGCTTCGAGTTACCGAGGTTGGATCTGGGCGTTCTGCTGAAGCTAATACCCATAGCGGCCATTATTTCCCTTCTCGGTTTCATGGAAGCAATATCGATCGCCAAGGCCATGGCCGCCAAAACAGGCCAGAGGCTGGACCCGAATCAGGAACTCATCGGTCAGGGTCTCGCCAATATCATCGGGGCATTCGGAAAGAGTTTCGCCGTATCCGGCTCTTTCTCGAGGTCGGCCGTAAACATTCAGGCCGGTGCTGTAACTGGATTCTCGAGTGTATTTACCAGCCTTACTGTTGCCATAGTGCTTCTCTTTTTTACCCCGCTACTTTACTACTTGCCTCAATCAGTCCTGGCCGCCGTCATCATGATGGCTGTCATCGGCTTGATAAATGTTTCGGGCTTCATTCATGCCTGGAAGGCTCAATGGTACGATGGAGTTTTCTCCATTATAACTTTTCTGGCAACCCTCATCACGGCCCCGCATCTGGACAAGGGAATAATGATCGGCGTTTTCCTCTCGCTCGGCATGTTTCTTTACAAGAGCATGCGCCCGAAAGTGACAACGCTTTCGATGTATGCGGACAGCTCCTTTCAGAGTGCACGCGACCACGGACTCGAGGAGTGCAGGCATATTGCGATGATTCGCTTCGACGGCGCCCTGTTTTACGCGAACGCAACGTATCTGGAAGAGAAAGTCTCGGAGCGGGTTCGAACCATGCCGGAACTGCGACACATTTTGATCGTCTGCAACGGCATCAACGATATGGACGCCTCGGGAGAGGAAATGCTCTCACTCATCGTGGACCGGGTTCGGAGCGCCGGCTATGGAATATCTTTTGCGGGACTGAACGAGAAGGTTCTTGGAGTCATGAAGCGCACACACCTGCTGGAAAAAATCGGACAAGAGAATATTTACTCGACGATCGCCCTTGCCGTTGAGAAAATACACTCAAGCAGGCAGGCCCAGTGCCTGGAAACCTGTCCGCTCCTCTCCGTGCGCTTTATCGACGGTGCGCCTCCTTTAGAAACAGAAGGAATAACCCATCATGCCGGTCGTTAACGTATTTTGCGGATCTTATTGCGGGGCCGAACAGGTCGTGCGCGGCGTTATTGAAAAAACGGGTTTCAGGTATGTAGACGACGCCGATCTGGTGAGTGCGACAGGCAAACGGTTCAATATAGAAGAAAACAGGTTATGGAGGGCACTGATAGGGAAAACCTCCATTTTCAACAAGTTCACTCGCGAAAAAGAGCGCAGCCTCGCCTGCTTCAAACAGGTCCTTGCCGATCATCTGAGGCAGGATGATTTGCTCCTGTTCGGGCTTTCCAGCCTTATGGTCCCTAGAACAATATCCCACGTGCTCAATGTCTGCATGATTGCCGACATCGGGTACCGCTCCAATGTCGCCTGTGGCGTTGAGAAAATTTCGCAAAAGGATGCAATCAAAAAAATTCGTAAAGATGATGAGTCCCTGGCTGTCTGGGTCGAAGATCTCTTCGGACGCAGAGACCCTTGGGCGGCAGAACTCTACGATATTGTCATTCCTATGGATAAAACCGCTCAAGAGGATGCTGTGAGGCTGATATGCGACAATCTCAAGAGAAGCGTTCTCATAGTAACTGAGGATTCTCTTAGAGCTGTGGCTGACTTTGCGCTTGCTTGCGAGGTCAATCTCAGGCTTGTCGAGCAAGGTCACGACGTGTCGGTACTGGCAAAGGACGGTATCGTCGTCATGGAGATCAACAAACATGTAATGATGCTCGCTTCGCTTGAAGAGGAGCTTAAGAAGCTTGCATCGGCGGTTCCTGGAGTAAAAGAGGCGGAGACAAAGGTCGGGCCGGGGTACTATCAGAGCGATGTCTACCGCAAATTCGATTTCGAAGTTCCGTCGCCCTCCAAAGTGCTGCTGGTCGATGACGAAAGAGACTTTGCCGAGGCGCTTTCGGAACGTCTCCAGATGCGGGATTACTCTTCTGCTGCAGTTTACGGCGGGGAGGAAGCCCTCTCGATTGTCGAAGAAGATGAGCCCGATGTCATGATCCTCGACCTCAAAATGCCCGGCATAGACGGTCTGGAGGTCTTGCGCCGGGTGAAGGAAAAGCACCCGAATGTAGAGGTGATCGTGCTTACAGGGCACGGGTCCGAGGAGGCGGCCCGGCTGTGCCTGGAACTTGGGGCGTGCGCCTACCTGGAAAAGCCGGTGGACATCGACAAGCTTACAAAGGCTATGCAGGAGGCTCGTCAAAAAATTAAAGAATACAAAAAACCTCGTCCAACGGGGCATTGAAAAAAGCCCCTCACAAGGGGCAGGGCAGGGCGGGTGTTGTAGCCATGCAGAATAAAAACCCCACAGGGGTTTCAGCATGAACTTAAAACTCAAAACCAAAAACTGAAAATTAGAGACTAAAAGGGCGCTTTGAGTGGAACCAAACGAACTTGCTTTTTTCGGCAAAATAGCTGCCGGCGTGACTCATGAGATCAAAAACGTCCTGGCTGTAATAAACGAATCAAACGGCCTCATGGCGGATTTTCTTGAAATGCTGAAGCAGGCTCCTTTTCCGCACAGGGAAAAGTTCGAGCGCTCGATCGGAAGAATTGAGGAGCAGGTTCGAAGAGGTGTCGAGATAACTGCCAGCTTCAACCGTTTTGCGCATAGTACCGACTCTCCGTGTGTCCATATCGACCTGAACGAAATCGTTACGGGCACGGTTTCGCTTTCGGCACGATTTGCGAGGCTTCGTGAGGTGGAACTCAGAGCCTCCGTTTGCGATAAGCCGATCATGCTCTTTGCAAACGCATTCCGGGTGAGAATGGCTCTGACCAGGGCGATTGAGGCCTTCTCCGGCTGCATGGGCCGCGGAGGTTCGATTATGCTGTCGACCGAATCCAGCCTCAATTCACCGTCCCTGTGTTTTCGCTTTGAGGGCGACCCCGGTCTGGAAGTTCTGGAACAAGCCGTTACTGAATCCGGCGAATGGTGGGAATTCGAGGAATTGGCATCGATTCTGGGTATCCGCTGCGAATGGCAGACTCCGGCAAAACGATTTGCCCTGTTTTTTGCCGGCGCACCCGTACAGGTGCCAGCTGCCGGGTCAGAGTGATTCAGGGTGTAACCCTCTCCAGGTCGCAAGATCTATGCTTTCGGAAGGTCAACTCTAAAATGGGGACCGATATTCTTATCGTGGATGACGAGGTGGAATTAGCCGAGACTCTTGCAGAAAGGCTTCGCTTGCGCGGGTTTAGCGTTTCTGCAGCCTTCAACGGAGAGCAGGCGCTGCAAATCATGGAGGAGACCTCTGTTGGGGTAATGTTGCTCGATCTCAAAATGCCGGGGATTGACGGCATGGAGATCTTGCGCCGCGTGAGAAAGACCCATCCCGACATCGAGGTGATAATACTGTCGGGCCACGGGTCGGAACAGGATGAAACCTACAGCCGCAGCCTCGGCGCATTCGAATACCTGAGAAAGCCGGCCGATATCGGCGATGTCGTGGACGCCGTGAAAAGGGCCGGGGAGTTGGGGCAGGGGGCAAAGGGCCGTTAGCCGGTTATGCAGGGAATGAAAGAAAGGAATTACTACACATCTTTGACCAGGAACATGACCCTCATTTTGATCCTGGTCTCTTTATTGCCCCTGATCCTGTTAGCGGGTCTCATGGGGTACCATTTCGAGACATCCTATCGGGAAAAGGTCCTGGAACATCTTCAGGAACTGCTGGAGAAACATCAGCAAAATATAAATTCCTTTCTGGACGAAAAACTTTCTTACATAAAGGTATTGGCCGATTCATACACCTACGATCAACTGACCAATGAAGCCTTCCTCGAAAATAAGCTGGCAATTCTTCAGCATGCTTATTCGGGTGTGTTTGTCGATCTGGGTGTGTTGAATTCGGCGGGCATCCAGATATCCTACGCGGGAAATTTAAAACTGCTCAAGGCCGATTACTCTAACGCGCAGTGGTTCCAGGAGGCCATAAAGAAGGACTATTACCTGTCCGACGTATTTTCGGGTCTTCGCCGGACGCCTCATTTTATCGTTTCCGTAAAGAAGCGGAGCGGTGACAAAGAGTGGCTTTTGCGGGCAACGATAGATTTCGAGGCTTTCAACTCGCTGGTCGAACAAATTCGCATCGGCGATACCGGAAGCGCGCTGATTGTGAACAGCAAAGGCGAATTTCAGACTCACCCACGTATCGAACCTTCGCCGAACCTGGCGGATTTGCTCAGGGTAGCGCCATGGGTGTGGACAAGCACGCGGGGGGAAAGCGTGGAGCCTGCACAGTCCCGCACCCCGGTCGAAATGATCTCCTACGCCAGCAATGCCGTATCCGGAATGGTAAAGAGCCGGAACAGGAACACCATATTCATTTTCATGCCGCTGAAATCTGGCGAGTGGACGCTGGTCTATCAGCAGGATGAAGACGATGCTTTCTCCCAGATCAACAGGGCAAGATCTCTTGCCCTGGCAATCTTTTTCCCCGGCTGCCTGGGGATTGTGCTGGTTGTGCTTTTCCTTTCCCGCAACATGGTTCGGCGAATTGAGAAATCGGATTTGGAAAGGGAAATGATGAACGAGCAGGTAATCGAGGCCGGAAAACTGGCCTCTATCGGCGAACTGGCCGCCGGGATAGCTCATGAGATAAACAACCCCGTGGCCATTATGGTCGAGGAAGCCGGGTGGATGGAGGACCTGCTCGACGAAGAGGAGTTTAAAGACAGCGGGAACATTGACGAATTCAGACGCTCGCTGAAGCAGATCGGCATTCAGGGAGTCCGGTGCAGGGAGATCACACATAAGCTCCTCAGTTTCGCCCGAAAAACCGACCCGGTTCATCGCGAAATCCAGGTCAATGACACGATTGGGGAGATACTGGGCATTTGCAGCCAACGCTCCAAATTCAACAATATACGAATACAGACCGAGCTTGATGCCGACCTGCCGCTCGTTTCGGCATCTCCGACGGAATTGCAGCAGGTTTTTATGAATCTGATCAATAATGCAATCGACGCGATGGGTTCCGGCGGAGGGTTGCTCGAAGTCCGAAGCCGGGTGGATGGGGACATGGTCGTGGTGGACATTGCCGATACCGGGCATGGGATTTCGAATACCGCCATGTCTCGCATCTTCGAACCCTTTTTTACGACCAAACCGGTAGGGAAAGGCACGGGACTCGGACTGTCTATTTGCTATGGAATAATCAAGAAGCTGGGGGGAACTCTGACGGTTGACAGCTCGGTTGGGCTCGGTACGACTTTTCATGTCCATATCCCAACTCATCCGCAAACCGGCTGATCCGAAACCGCCTGATTGACATGTATGCCGGCTTGAGACGCCGTTGACCCCGAAATGAGCAGAGCAAAATGATTAAGCTTTTGTTGGTCGATGATGAGGAAGGTTATGTTTCCGTGCTGGCCAAAAGGCTCTCAAAGCGGAATTTTGCCGTCAAGGCAGCCCTGTCCGGACCTGAGGCCATCCGAATTTTGCGTAGCGAATCCTTTGACGTGGCGGTGTTGGACCTTAAAATGGAGGGTATGGACGGCATCGAGGTCTTGAAAGTGTTCAAGGCGATGGAGCCGGAAATGCCGGTTATCATCCTTACCGGTCATGGATCGGAAACCGCCGCGCGTGAAGGAATGGAATTCGGCGCCTTTGACTACCTCATTAAGCCGTGCGATTTGTCCGAACTGGTCGAACGTATCAACAAAGCTTGCGCCTCAGACCTCTAAAGTTTATAAAGTTTATTTTGGGCATGCTCCTGCTGTACTTATGTATCTGAAAAAGCCACCGGGGCTTCCATCTTCAAGCCCGGCGCGGTGGACTGAGCCCGAGCAGTAGTAAAAAGCTCCACCCGCAGGGCCTTGAATTCACCCCCGTAAGGCCGGGTGTCTGGAACTAATCCCGCGAAGCGCGGGACTGGAGACTATATATATGGAAGGCAGCCCTGGGTGGAAGCCACAATCCTGCTTCAACAACTTGTAAACGGCGTCTCGCTTGGGAGCCTCTATGCCCTTATAGCCATCGGATATACGATGGTCTACGGAATCCTGAGACTCATCAATTTTGCCCATGGCGACCTGTTGATGGTCTCCGCCTATGCCGCAATATATGGAATCGCACTTTTCTCACTCCCCTGGTACTTGAGTTTTCCATTTGCAATCATGGCAACCGGTGCGATAGGGATTCTGCTGGATCGAGCCGCATACAGGCCTTTAAGGCAGGCGCCGCGCATTTCATTGCTGATATCTGCCATAGGGGCCTCCTTCCTTATGGAAAACCTTGCACTGGTGATAGTTGGAGGCGTCGCGAAGCCCTTTCCAAGGCCGAATTTTTTTAACCATGTGATCCGGGCCGGGGACCTCCACATCCAGGTGCTCACCATTTACTCCCCGCTCATAACCCTGGTGCTCGTTCTGGGACTGCTCTATATCGTGTTTAAAACAAGAGTGGGCAAGGCTATGCGCGCAGCCTCATGGGATTTCGAAGCCACGCGGCTCATGGGTATTAATCTCGATAGCATCATCGCCGTCACTTTCCTCCTTGGATCGAGCCTTGCCGCTGCCGGGGGGATCATGTGGGGGATGAAGTATCCGCAGATAAATCCATTCATGGGAGTCATTCCTGGTCTTAAAGCTTTCATAGCGGCCGTTCTTGGTGGGATCGGCAACATTGTCGGAGCTGTCATCGGAGGTTTTTTGCTGGGACTTTTCGAAATCCTGATCGTGGCCCTGTTGCCGAACTTGGCGGATTTTAGGGACGCTTTTGCTTTCTTGCTTCTCATCGGTATTCTGCTTCTCAGACCTACCGGTATTATGGGTGATCGTCCGGCTCACTGATTCTGGATATGGGGCATGAGCGCCAAGTCGAAATTAATTCTCAATATCGCCCTCCTTTCGGCACTGTTCGGTCTTCTCTATCTTTTCAACCGCTACGGGTCCGGCTATCAGATCAGAATACTCAACAATATTGCAATATTTATAACTCTCGCGGTCAGCTACAACCTGGTTAACGGGGTTTGCGGTCTTCTGCACCTCGGCCCAAATGGTTTCATAGCCATCGGCGCCTATACATCCGCCCTGTTGTCCATGACACCGGCTGAAAAGGAGCTGAATTTCATACTCACGTACCTGATCTGGCCGCTAAGCGTGATCCATGTCCCCTTTTTCGTATCTCTTCTTGCAGCCGGGGCAGTGGCCGCCCTATTCGCCTTCTTTATCAGCTTTCCGGTGCTGCGTGTGAGGGGTGATTACCTGGCAATCGTGACTTTCGGTTTTGGAGAGGTGGTCCGAGTCCTCTGCAACGCGGGCCAAAGCGTTACGAACGGACCGCTTGGACTTAAAGGCCTGTACCCGTACACAAACCTTTGGTGGTCGTGGGGGGTTGCGGTGCTGGCCGTGATTGTCATTCAGAGGCTTATCAACAGCAATTACGGCCTGGCAATGAAAGCTATCCGGGAAGACGAAACGGCGGCCATGGCCATGGGAGTTGATGCGTCCCGCCGCCTGATGCTGGCATTTATGGTGAGCGCCTTTTTCTCGGGGGTGGCCGGCGGGTTGCTCGCTCACCTAATAACGACCATTTCGCCCGGTGTTTTTACCTTTGTCCTTACGTTCAATCTGCTCATAATGATAGTTGTCGGCGGTCTCGGGAGTTCGACCGGAGCGATCATCGGGGCCGTGCTGTTCACCTGGGGCGGGGAAGCGCTGAGGGTCGTCGAACAGCCCATGGACATCGGCATATTCACGATTCCGGGCATCCCTGGAATGCGCATGGTCATCTTCAGCTTCGTTCTCATGCTGGTCATTCTTTTCGCAAGAAATGGAATCATGGGACGGCAAGAACTTAGTTGGGACCTCCTGGTCTCGAAATTCACACGGTTTACGAGGACCGGCACACCGCTATGAGCTCATTTTTCAGTATGCGCCGCGTGACCAGGGAATTTGGAGGTCTAAAGGCAGTGACTGACTTTTCCCTCTCAATCGAAAAGGGTGAGCTGATAGGGCTCATAGGTCCGAACGGAGCGGGTAAAACAACGGTTTTCAACATGATAACCGGCAGGATCAGACCCACAACCGGCGATATAATCTGGAAAGGGAAAAACATAACCCGCCTTCAGCCCCACCTGATTACGCACGGCGGCATTGCCAGAACTTTCCAGAATATAAAACTCTTCGACGATATGAATGTGCTTGAAAACGTTATGGTCTCCTTTCACTCCTCAATGCGTTCGTCCTTTTTGTCCGCAATGATTGGGCTTCCCAGGCACAGGAGGGAAGAAAACAGAATCCGGGAACAATCCATTGCTCATCTTGAAGAAGCCGGGCTTGCACCCCTGTCTTCAGAAAAGGCCCAGAACCTTCCTTATGGGATTCAGCGAAAGCTCGAAATAACCAGGGCGCTTGCCACCGAGCCGGAATTGCTCCTGCTGGACGAACCGGCCGCCGGCATGAATCCGATGGAAAAAATCGAGCTTGCCGCCTTCCTCGCTCGGGTGCGGCAAAGTCATGGTATCTCAATCTTATTGATCGAACACGACATGAGGTTCGTGATGGGCATATGCGAGCGGATCAAGGTTATGGACTATGGCCTATCCATAGCCGAAGGGACGCCTGAGGAGATCCGGAATCACCCGGACGTTATCAGGGCTTATCTGGGAGGTTCAGGTGATACTCCAGATTGAGAATCTCCACGTCTATTACGGTGGGATACATGCTCTCAGAGGGATCAGCCTCAAAATCGGAGAACGGCAGATAGTGTCCCTGATCGGAGCCAATGGAGCCGGAAAGACCACCACTTTCAAGGCCATCGTCGGTCTCGTAAAACCGAGATCGGGCTCAGTCCTCTTTCTGGGAAACGAACTGACCCGCATGAACACCCATGACGTCATTCGGCAAGGCATTGCGGTCAGTCCCGAAGGCAGGCGGATTTTTGGCAATATGACCGTTGTTGAAAATCTTGAACTCGGTGCGTACAACTTGTCTTCAGAGGAGTTTACGAAGGGAGTCGAATACGTTTTTTCCATATTTCCAAGGCTTGCGGAGAGGCGTGCGCAGTTGGCCGGGACCCTAAGCGGCGGAGAGCAGCAAATGCTGGCCTTCGGCCGCGCTCTCATCAGCAGACCGAAGCTGGTGCTTCTGGACGAACCGTCGCTCGGTCTTGCCCCGATCATGGTGGAAGAGGTCTTTAAAGCGATAAAAAAGGTCAACAGTGAGGGAACGACCATCCTTTTGATCGAGCAGAACGCCGTGGCCGCCCTCAATACAGCCGATTACGCATACGTCCTGGAAACCGGGTCTGTGGTTCTGGAAGGTACAGGCAGCGAACTTCTCAAGGACGAAGGAGTACGGAAGGCTTACCTTGGTGAATAGGTTGTGCGTAGTGGCGAAACTTGGTTCAGATCTCTGAGGAACACGATAGAAGAATGAAAAGAAGGAGGATTGTCTCGACTCGGGTAGCTATTTCGGAACCACCTGAAGCGGAATATGCGATTTGAGCATGCCTACTCAATCCCATCTAGCAAAAAGCTGGAATATTTACGCGTTTTCTTTAAAATTAAACTTGTTGCATAATGCTGCCCGCAGGGCGAGCCAATATTGGGGCATGCCCGCCATTATCGGGTGTTTGTTAACCTTAACGGAATAGTAGTGGTGCTGTTCCGATAGAAATGGTCATGGAAGTTCAATAAACTGAAAACCAGAAACTAAAAACTGCTCAATGGACCAGTTGAATATCTTTGCAGATCGTTTAGATCAGGCATCCCCGGAACAGGCTCCTTTGGCCGAGCGAATGCGGCCGCGGAACCTTTCCGAATTCATCGGACAGTCCCACCTGCTCGGCCCCGGTAAGATACTCGACAGAATTATACGCAACCTGCATTTCCATTCTCTCATCCTTTGGGGACCTCCCGGCTGCGGCAAAACAACGCTGGCGAAAATCATTGCAACCCATACCAAGAGTCATCTCGTGTCTTTGTCGGCGGTTATGGCGGGAGCCAAGGAAATTCGGGCTGCAGTTCAGGAGGCGAAAGAAGTCCTGGCCAGAAGGAAGATCCGGACATGGTTATTCATGGACGAGATTCACAGGCTTAACAAAGCCCAGCAGGACACTCTGTTGCCGCACGTTGAAAATGGAACGATCCTCCTGCTCGGGGCCACAACCGAAAATCCATCCTTCGAGATCATTGCGCCGCTTTTGTCGCGCGCTCAGGTTGCCGTGCTGGAACCTCTGGGCGATGCCGATCTGAGAAAAATCATAGATCGGGCTCTTGAAGATAAGGAAAGGGGGCTCGGAAAGTTTCCGGCATGCCTAACCGGCGAGGCTGTGGACTATTTGCTTGCTGCTTCCGGAGGGGACGCACGAATCATTCTGAATGCGTTGGAAATCGGTGTGCTGACCACACCGCCCGATTCAGAAGGCATACGAATTCTGGATCTTCAAGGCGCCAGGGAAGCCCTGCTGCGTAAATCGGTTCACTATGACAAGGCGGGTGAGGAGCACTACAATCTGATTTCAGCTCTTCACAAAAGTGTCAGAGGCAGTGATCCTGACGCAGCCCTTTACTGGTTGGCCAGAATGTTGGACGGCGGCGAGGACCCGCTCTATATCGCTCGGCGCATCATCAGGATGGCCTCCGAAGACATCGGCCTTGCCGATCCGCCAGCCCTGGTGCAGGCAATAAACGCTTATCAGGCCTATCACTTTCTGGGAAGTCCCGAAGGTGAACTTGCCCTTGCCCAGGCTGTCCTGTATCTTTGCCTTGCGCCTAAAAGCAATTCACTGTACACCGCTTTTGGCGTGGCCAAGGAAGCGGCGAAAAACACCGGGGCGGCACGAGTGCCCCTGCATTTGCGAAACGCCCCCACGGCTCTTATGAAAAAACTCGGTTACGGGAAAGAATACAAATATGCTCACAATTACGAGGAGGGTTGGCTGCCGGAGATCTACATGCCTGGAGAACTTGCCGGTTCCATTTATTATCATCCAGGGTCCGCCGGCTGGGAAGCCGGATTCAAGAAACTACTCGAGCGAAGGCGCGCGCTGGTGAAGGAACTACTGGATAAGAAAGATGGCTCCGTAACATGATAAGATCGATTCGGACCAAAAAAAAAGTTCTGGAAAGCGTCAAGCCGTTTCAGCTGGTCAAGTATCTTGCGCTTTCCAGCCTGATGGTGATCCTGGTATGCACCATCGTCCTGTCCGGGTTTATATCTCAGAAAGCCAAGGCCATATTACTCACCAAGAGCGAGCAATATGCGCTCCTGGTTGCTGAAAATCTGAACCACCAGGTCTTCTTCCAGTTTACCGTTCCGACTCTTATCGCCGACGGGGAAATCCGCTTAAGCCGCGAAAGCCAGTATGAAAGGCTCGATAAAGTCGTAAGAAATACGATTCACGGACTGGCGGTAGCCCGCGTAAACATCTACGATCAGCAGGGTATACTTACCTACAGCACAAATAAAGAAACAATAGGAAGTAAGGGGGACCTCGGCGACCCTTTCACCAGGGCCTTGAATGAGGAGTCCGTTTCTGTACTGTCGGCTGACGAGAACGATTTTTTCGGATTCGCGTTGAAGGGAGGTAGTCGCAGGCTGACTACTTATCTGCCGATGTGGGAGGAACGACCGCTCAGTTGGAGAAAGGGCAAAGTCCTCGGTGTCTTCGAGATTACCCAGGACATAAGTCACGATTATGAAATCATTCACCGGTTTCAGTGGATAGTCGCCCTCAGCTTCCTACTCTTCGTGGGCATACTGTTCGTCACCATTCTGTTTATCGCAAGGCGTGCCGAGCGAATAATTGCTGCCAGAGCGAAGGAAAGATACAAACTCGAAGAACAGCTTTATCAGTCTGAACGACTGGCTGCTCTTGGCGAAATGATCGCGGGAGTGTCCCACGAAATCCGCAATCCTCTGGGAATTATCAGGAGCACCGCTGAGTTCCTCAGTTGCCGAACCAAAGAGGAAAAACTAAAAAAGTTTTCTTCGATCATCGTCGAAGAATCGACCCGTCTAAACGATATACTGACGGAGTTTCTGGATTTTGCCAGACCTAAGACCCTGCGCCCTGCACGATGTAGGATCGAAGACATCCTGGACAGGAATCTCTTTATAATGGAAGCTGAGTGCCAACGGCTCGGAATAATGGTCCAAAAATGTTATCAAACTGGGGATTGCACCCTGGAGGCGGATCAGGATATGCTCTACCGGGCATTTGTCAATATTCTTGCCAACTCGGTTCAGGCAATGCCGGAAGGGGGAACGTTAACCATTCAGACCGCGATTACCAACGGCAGAGATGGGACCTCTCTCATGGAAATCCAGGTTCAGGACACCGGGACGGGCATTCCCAAGGAAGCGATGAAAAAGATCTTCAACCCTTTTTTCACCACGCGCGAAAAGGGTACCGGCTTGGGCCTCGCCATAGTTCAGACCATTATTGACAACCATGGCGGCGATATAGAAGTGGCGAGCACTGAGGGCAAAGGTGCCACCTTTATCATAAAACTTCCGCTCACGCAGCCTGAAACCGAGACAGAGGAGGAACCAGTCGAATAGAATGAATTCTATCCTCATTGTCGATGACGAAAGAAATTACCTGCTGGTTTTGGAGGCGCTGCTTTCGGAAGAAGGCTATCAGGTGATAACCACGGAAGACGCCCGCAAAGGCTTGGAATTGCTACAGGAAAACGATCTGGACGTGGTGATCACCGATATGAAGATGCCCAGAATGGACGGGATGGAGTTTATGGAACGCGTTCGCCTGCGCCAGCCCGATCTTCCGGTTATCATGATGACCGCCTTCGGCAGCGTGGAGAAAGCCGTCGAGGCGATGAGAAAGGGTGCTTTCGACTACATTCTAAAGCCCTTCAAGAATGAAGAATTGAAACTGACCATAAGCAAGGCCATCAAACATTATCACCTGGTCACCCAAAATCGGCTCTTCGCCCGTGAGTTGCAGGGCAAATACCGCTTTGGCAATATTATCGGCAAAAGCGTGCAGATGCAGCGCATATTCGAACTAATCGAGAAGGTTGCTCCAACAAAGGCAACCGTTTTGATAACCGGAGATTCCGGAACGGGCAAAGAGTTGATCGCCAGGGCAATACATTACAACAGCCCCAGAAAAGACCAACCGTTCATCTCGGTCAATTGCGGCGCCCTGCCCGAAACTCTTCTGGAAAGCGAACTGTTCGGCCATGAGAAGGGCGCATTCAGCGGAGCGGTCAGCCAGAGGAAGGGAAGGTTCGAACTCGCTCACGAGGGAACACTATTCCTGGACGAAATAAGCGAGATGTCGCCTCCGCTTCAGGTCAAATTGCTGCGGGTTCTCCAAGAGATGGAATTCGAAAGGGTAGGGGGTAGCCAGACGATCAAAGTGGACGTTCGGATGGTTGCGGCATCCAACCGGAACCTCAAGGAAGAAGCCGAAGCCGGGCGATTCCGCAGCGATCTTTACTACCGCCTCAATGTAGTGCATGTCTACTTGCCGCCGCTGCGCGAGCGGCCCGACGACCTGACACTCCTTGTAAATCACTTCCTCACGAAGTACGCAAACGACAACCATGAGGACTTGATTGCCATTTCATCGGGGACCATGGAGCGCATTCTCAGCTATCACTGGCCCGGAAATGTTCGGGAGCTGGAAAATGTGATCGAGAGGGCCATCATTCTTTCGGACAGGCGTGAAATACAGATTAAAGATCTGCCGCCTGAAATACGGGACTTCAGCGGCAAGCCTGAAATCCCGGTGGATAACAGAAGCCTTCTCAATCAGACCGTTTCGCACATGGTGGGCTTGAGCGCCGCTGATCGGCTGGCGGATTCCGGTCTTAAGGTGCGCCAGATGCGGGCAATGGAATTCATTAAGACCAACGGGTTCATAACGAACAAGTACTACTCGCAACTAGCTGAAATCTCCGAACGGCAAGCTCTGAGAGAACTAAACGAACTGGTCGATGCCGGAAAACTTCTCAGGATCGGAAAGGGCAGGGCATGCCGCTATGTGCTCAGCCAGCCTGCTTAAATTTGAAAGAGGATGCGCCGCCCCCCATATGGCTGGTTCGAAGGTCTTGCCGGATAGCGCTTTGCCCTACTGCTTGAAAAAATAAATAGCAGCGATTATTACGCCGGCGGCAACAACGACCCAGCGCAGAATGTCGGGCCGAATCCTACCGGCCATCCGGCCGTCCAAAGATCCCCCAAACAGAGCGCCGACCATCATGACGATAGCGGCAGACACATACTATCTGTTAGCTGATCCAAATCATGGCAAAATTGACTACCGCGCATTTCGGTCAATCTCCCGGCGGGCAAGCTCATCGCAGCGCTCGTTTTCCGGATGGCCGGCATGTCCCTTTACCCAGAGCCATTCTATTCGGTGCTTTTGAGATAGATTGTCGAGTGCCTCCCAGAGTTCGCGATTCTTGACCGGACGCTTGTCGCTGGTCATCCATCCATTTCGTTTCCAGGTATGTATCCAGACCGTGATCCCATCCCTGAGATATTGCGAATCCGAGTGGATCTTAACTCTGCAGGGCCTCTTGAGCATTCCAAGCGCTTCGATCACCGCCCTCATCTCCATTCTGTTGTTCGTAGTATTACCCTCGAAGCCGGAAATCTCTTTTTCCGTTCCCTTGTAGCGCAAAATAGCAGCCCATCCGCCCGGTCCGGGGTTTCTCGCGCATGCTCCATCACCGTAGATATCGACGGAGGCAAGCGAAGTTTTCTTAGGCGGCTCATTTTGCGAATGATTATCAATATCAGAAGGATACATGCTAATAGCTACTGTTTCTTAAAAGGGGAAAGGCTTTGCAGAACAAAATGCTCGATCGAAGCAGAAGATAGATTCCCAATCACCCTAGACAGGCGCTCAAGCGGAATCTCCGCGCGAGCCATGGATTCGTGCCCGCCGGCGCACCCCAATGACCCGAACGCTTTTCTGATCAGTTTGCCAGCATCTTTTTTCCGGCATCCATCGTTGCGAACGACTATTATGAGGACATCCTGTATTATCCCGGAGGCGATGCTCCATGATATGTCCTGAATCTTGAGAAAAAATTCAGCTACCTCAACAAGGATGTCCGAGGCGGGTACCTCGTCGAGGTGTACGAAAATCCACTCCTTAACGACATGTTTTCTTTCAAACGCTTTATGGAAGAACTTGGTGTCTTTAAGCGACAGGTCCGAGACTTCGATCTTCGCCAATGTGGTGTGATTGGCATACTGGAAGAGGTACCTGAAAGCCTCTATATCTTCTATTACCGTGTGCCGCTCGAAGTTGCGAGTGTCCGTTTTTATGCCATATAGAAGAGTTGTGGCCAGGGTGCGTGAAGGTCTGATTCCCTCTGCCGTGAGATATTGTGACATTATAGTCGATGTGGACCCGTACTCGGGACGAATGTCAAAGTAAGAGTCCTCTCCGAGTTCACTGGCTTGCGGATGATGATCGATTACCGCCGCATAATGGATTTGCGTGAATAAATCGTTATGAGAGGGCTGCGCGTCAACCAGGACAAACCTGTCGAATCTCTGAGTGTCATTCTTTTTTAATAGAAAAAGATGAAGCCGAAGCAGCTTCACCATCATGACATTGTTCATTCGCCGTATCGGCCTGATAATTCCAATTGAGGTCGACGCCACTTTATGCCAGAGGAGCCTCTTGACCGCAAACGCAGAACCGATTGCATCGGGGTCGGGGTCTATCGTAATGAGGACATGATCTTTCGATGTGAAGCGAGAATAGAAGTTTTGGGTCCGAGATTTCCAATGCTTTCTGTCGGCTGCACGAAGGTGCCTGCTCAATGTGGTCTTTTCCATGATATTAGAATTATATGCAGCCAGGATTGGATGTCTACACGGATTCGACGTTCGAACAAAAAAAGGGCGGCACTGAACCGCCCTTGAATTTGCCATGGAGCGGGAAACGGGATTTGAACCCGCGACTTCAACCTTGGCAAGGTTGCACTCTACCACTGAGTTATTCCCGCGTGGGGCTCGATCCATGTAATTCAGAAGCGGTCTGAAGTCAAGAAAAAAAGGAATCGGGCGGACCAGTAACGTCTGATAATATATATTATGTAAACTTTATAAAACCGTGGCCAAATTTTCATAATATCAGCGCGTTTTGCTAACCACCTCTTGCGGCACCCCGTCCAAGGAGCCAGTCAATAATAAGCCTTTCGCCTTTCCCTTCGCACCACGTGTCCACGAACCGATTCAGAATGCGCTCTTACGTTGCGCCACATCAAAGTATTATGCGACCTAACCACCGCCAATGCCGCCTTTCGCCGGGTCTGCACGATTGAACTATTCACCGGATATCTTATAATCAGTGCATCCACATCAAGAACGAGAGTTCGAATAATGCTAAAGCATCAGCCTAAAACTCTTGCAAAAACCCTGGACTACATTGCCAGACGCTCGCCCGGAGAATACGGTCTCTTTTGGGACCCTGACGGAGCGATGCCCTGGAAGGAATTTTACTGGGCACTCCAGGAAGATCCCTCCCTGCGGTTTGTACGGGAATCCACTATCCGCGAACTCGAGTTGCTTGGCATCGAGCTTCCTTTTGTGATGGATGGGAACCGGCTGCGCCTGGTTGCGCAACAAACCAGGCCTTGCTACCCGCCGGCTTTCGAGGTTCCGGAACGGCTATTTTTCGGGTTAAGAGCCAAAAATCTGGTTCATGTCCAAAAAAATGGACTTTACGGCCACGGCAATCGCTCCCTTGCGCTTTGCGAAGACCGGGAACTTGCATTGCGAATTGCAAAAAGAAGAGAGGAAGCACCCATTCTAGTCGAAATACTGGCGCGGGAGGCATCGCTAAACAGCCTTTCGTTCTTTGTCGCAGGACCGCAACTCTACCTGACCGAATTTGTCCCGGTTACATTCATAGTCTTTCCCAAAATACGGCGCGATGTCGCCGAAAAGATGGCTGAACACGCTCCAAAGCGAGAAGTAAAACCCTCCCCTGTCACCACCCCCGGATCTTTTACGGTTCAGCCGCAGCATCTTCAGACATCGCAACCTGCCGGGAAAACCTCGAAGAACGATGCGAGGGCCGGGTGGAAAAAAGACAGCCGAAAAGAAAGGCATAAAAGAGACGTTTAGGGCCTCCCATCACAGGATTCTCATGATGTTGCGCATTTGCCGGTTGTATCTGCCATCTTGTTATCTCAAAATTCCACCCGACGGTCCAGGCACTGAATTCTGCCCCGACAAGGCGCAGAGTAAGCTCGCCGCCCCGGGGTCTTTTACTAAAAACTGAAAACTCACAACTAGAAACTTTTTCCAAAGGAAAACAACTGTGGGCCCCGAAATCGAAAGCAGGATTCGCGCAACAGGCTTTCTTCTCTACGAACTGATGGATAAAGAGCCTGCATCGATTTTCAGCAGGCAGTACTGGGTGGGAAAGCTATTCGACTGGTGCATGCAAAATGAAGCCTTCAAGGTGCAAATGCTTCGTTTTGTCGATGTTTTCCCTTGGCTAAGCGGTCCGGATGAGGTGATTGGCCACCTGCAGCAATATTTTTCCGATCCTGCCCTCAACTTCAGCTCGGCAATAGACTGGGGGATCAAGTATGTAGCCCCGTCCTGGATGACATCACGGATCATCGCCACAGCGATAGGCAAAAACATAGGTAAGGTAGCAGGACATTTTATTTCAGGAAGTTCTCCGGAAGATAGCCTGCCGGTACTGGAACAACTGCGGTCAGAGGGGATGGCTTTTTCAATCGATCTTCTGGGAGAAACGGTCGTCTCGGAGATTGAAGCGGACCGGTATTTGGAGCGGTATCTGGGGTTGTTTGACTTCCTGAAGGCGGCACAGAAGAATTGGCGCCTGTTACCTCCCCATTCCGGCCCTGGAAATCATAAGGATCTCAAACAAGATTCCGGCGACGGCGCGCCCGGTCATCGGCATCTGGCGGCGACGAATGAACTGGAACTCGACTGGGGCCATTCATGCCGGGTGAACGTTTCGCTCAAAACCTCGGCCATGTACTCACAGATGAATCCATGTGCTTTCGAGCACTCTATCGAAAAATCAAAGGAGCGATTGCGTCCAATCCTGCGCCGGGCGATTGAAGCCGGAGCGTTCGTGCACTTTGATATGGAGCATTATGGAATAAAGAATCTAACCCTTGCGCTTTATCGCAGTCTCATCGAAGAACCCGAATTCAGGGGTTATCCTCACACAGGCATAGTCATTCAGGCATACTTGCGCGACAGCGAAAACGATCTTCGACAGGTCATTGACTGGGCCGTTCGCGGGGGCTTTCATCTCACGATTCGGCTTGTGAAGGGCGCCTACTGGGACCACGAAGTTGTCATTGCGGATCAGAAAAACTGGCCGGTCCCGGTGTTTGTGAACAAATCCGAAACGGACGCCAATTTCGAACGGCTTGCCGGAATTATTCTCGAAAATAAAGACCATGTAAAGCTCGCGTGCGCGTCTCACAACATCCGGTCGATTTCGGCGGTTGCCGAACAGGCCAAAGAATTCGGGGCTACAGATGAGCATCTGGAATTCCAGGTTTTATACGGAATGGGTGAATCGGTTGGAAATGCTCTTCGCAAAGCCGGTATGCACGTGCGGGTTTATTGCCCGGTGGGTGAGATGTTGCATGGAATTTCCTATCTGGTCAGACGACTCTTGGAGAACACGGCGAATGAATCCTTCTTGAGGCAGGCTTTTTCACAGAGGAAGCCCGCTGCCGACCTTTTGGTCGACCCTACCGAGATATTGCAGAATAAACGCGGAGAATTGCTGGTTCCGGCGAAACAGAGTGGACACGGTCCATACGAGATCGAACCGGTTCTCGATTGGTCAAACGCCAGCAACCGAACCGCTTTTGCCGAAGCTTTGAAAGAAGTGCGGTCCGGCTTTCCCGTGCGCGTCCCTCTGCAGGTTGGAGGTAAGAAGATCCATAAGGCGCCCGAATTTCAGTCTCTGAATCCCAACCGTATCGACGAAGTGGTCGGGATCGTTTCTTCCGCCGGTATTGAAGAGGCTGAGGCGGCAATCGCCGCGGCAAAGTCGGCATTTAGGGAGTGGCGGGAAAAGCCCGTTGAAAGAAGAGCCGAGTATCTTTTCAGGGCTGCGGCTGTAGCGAGGCGTAAACGCCTCCAACTTGCCGCGCTCCAGGTATTCGAGGTGGGCAAGTCATGGAGCGAGGCCGATGCGGATGTCTGTGAAGCCATAGATTATCTTGAATACTACGGCAGGCAGATGCTCCGCTACGACCGGCCCATGATAATGGGCCAGGTTGCCGGCGAAACGAGCCATCTGCTTTATGAACCTCGCGGCGTGGCGGTAGTCATAGCTCCCTGGAATTTTCCGCTCGCAATTTCCACCGGCATGAGTTCCGCGGCCCTTGTAACCGGGAACACCGTCGTCTACAAACCGGCGTCCCAGTCGCCTGTCACCGGATACATGCTTGCCCGTATCTTCGAGGAGGCAGGCTTCCCCGAGGGAATTTTCAATTTCGTTTCAGGTTCTGGGGGCACTATCGGAGACTGCCTGATCGGGCATCCGGACGTTGCCTCGATCTCATTTACCGGCAGCAGGGACGTCGGCCTTCACATCATCTCAAAAGCATGCCAGGTTCCGATCAGGGCCTCGTTTGTCAAGAACGTGATCGTGGAAATGGGCGGCAAGAACGCCATCATTATCGATTCGGACGCTGATCTGGACGAGGCGGTTGTGTACGTTATTCAGTCGGCTTTCGGCTATCAGGGACAGAAATGTTCGGCATGTTCCAGGCTGATCGTTCTTGAGGCAATCCACGACCGGTTCGTCGAAAGACTGAAAGCGGCGGCACAGAGCTTGACTGTGGGTCCTACCGAATTCCCTAAGAACTTCATGGGTGCTGTCATAGAGGCTGCTGCGCAAGACAAAATCTCAAGCTATGTGGAAGAAGGCAGAAAGGAGGGATTCCCTCTTTTCCAGCGAAAAATAAATCTGAATGACGGATATTTCGTTCCCATTTCTATTTTTACCGGTGTTGACCCTGAAAGCGTTCTGGCCCAGGAGGAAATTTTCGGTCCCGTGCTTTCGGTCATTAAGGTGAGGGATTTCGACGAGGCGCTACGGATAGCAAATGCCACGCAGTACGGGCTGACGGGCGGAGTGTTTTCCAGAAGCCCGGCGAACATCCGCAAGGCTCGGCAGAACTTCATGACCGGCAACCTTTATATAAACAGGGGTTGCACCGGGGCTGTAGTTGGACGTCACCCGTTCGGCGGGTTCAAAATGTCGGGTCTTGGATCAAAGGCGGGAGGACCCGACTATCTTCTGCACTTTATGATTGCACGCAACGTGGTGGAAAATACTGTCCGCAAAGGGTTCGCACCAGTTACCCGGCCCGAATAAACGGATCTCAGGGCTGGTCCTGCTTGGTCAGGACCCTGTAGCCGTCTTGCCTTCTCAGTGAGTATCGCCTTCCCTTGTATTCGAAACTATCCATATAACCGTATGGAAGGTTGAGATCCTGGGCTGTCGACATTGTCTCGAAAAGATGCGATAATAACGTTGCAAATTCCTCCATGGACAGGAGAAATTCGGTTCGCTCTATCGATATCTCTTCCAGCCCGAAAAACCCTCTCAGGCCTTGAGTCTCGAAACGGGCCTCCGAATCACTCATTACAACACTGATGATCTGATCCGGCTTCTTGCTATTCTGAATCTGCAAAAAGACCGGATTTCCTGTATTTGCCATATCAAACATCCAGAGACCGCCGCCTCCCCATTTTAGCGCTTATCCGGAAGACACGGTTCGCGAAAAACACATTCGAGTTGGTCGCAGTAATCCACCGCGGTCCCGAAACAATCGAAATTGCCCTGCTTCCGTTGGATTTCCTTGATGAGGTCAGTCTTACTTTTCCCGAACGAATTTATTCCCAAACTCTTTGCGAGTGCCCGAATCTCGTTCATCTTCATTTGATTGACTCCTTTTCTTAATGAAATGATATCTCACTTACCGAAGTCATGCCTCCAAAATACATCGAGACCGCTTTGTTCAGCTCCCACCTGTGTTTTTACAGACAGGTTCTTAGTCGCACGGTACTCGATTTGGACTTCGTTGCCCTCCGTTCCACTTATTTCCCGGCCGTAAAGGACCTGAAGGTTCTGGGTTATGTCCTTCCCAATCTCAACTATACCGGTTTCTTTCCCGGTAGTAGCCTGACTCTGGTCATAGCTGAACCTGTGGTCGTACTTTCCCGAGTAGCTCCTGTAGCCAACCCGGTCCGGGGCCATGACATTGTCCCCCAAAACACCCTTGATGGCGTTTGAACTTTCTGAACCCAGCCACGCAGCAGCACTGCTCTGCAATTGAGAGCTCTGGTTAGAGCCCAAATCTCCAGCAGGACGATCAAACATAAAGTAAGACAGGATGTCAACCTGGTTCATGGCCGGCATACTGCTGAACACCAGCTTCGGGTGGCTCAAAGGCCCGGAAATCAGGGCCTGAACAGTGACATCCCTTATGTCCTTCTGACAAAGAATGCGAACCTGGGGCTCGCCTTCGGGCGTACCAACGAATACAAAGGAGCCCTCTATTATTTTAAGCTCTTTTCCCTGAAAGTTGTAGACACCCCTGATTGCATTCAACTCACCGACGAGCCTGACACCCTCAGCAGGCTCTTTTTTCAATGCAAGCACTCCGCTTATCTCAGCCTTCAGACCTTTTCCGGTCACCCATGTTCCGCTTTGCGGCAATTCGAGCCTTACGTCCATGCTGAGCCTGTTCGCAAACTTACTTGGATTCTTCGATGCGGTCAGTTCAATCAGGTTGCCGCTGGTATTCGGTTCAATGACCTGGATATTTTGCGCGATATCCGTCTCAAGTTTTCCGAGACTCATCTGCGCATTGGAAAATAGGAGTGTCCCTGTTAATTGGGCTGCCTGGGGACTGTCCTTTATTTCAGCATAACCGGAGACTTTTCCGGATATGCCGTATAGGTCCGGAACCTGAATGTCCTTCCCCTCGGCCTTGAAACTGAACGTGTTGAATTGCGGGTAATCTATCTGGCCCGTTACTGAAACAAACCCGCCAAGATGAGATACCGCGGCTTTTCTGACGTAAAGGTTTCTGGAATCCACCTGCCATTCGGCTTGGATGTTTTCGGCTGCATGGCTCCAGCGTTTTGCCTGAAAAGAACCGTCCTTCCATGTTCCGCCGCCGCTTACCACCGGTTGTTTCAAACTGCCTCCGCAGTGGATCTCACCTTCCAGCAGTCCATCGGCTTTGGACAAAATCCCCATGAAAGGCACGAGCGCTTCGGCGTAAAGGCCCGGGATCTTGATCTCGGAGCTGAATTCGTCTGAAAGCCTCAGATCGAATTTAGGCGGGTTGAGGCTCAGACGCAGGGGTATTTTTCCTGAAATCGCAATAGGACTCCGAACGGCCGAAGCTTTGGCAGTACCCTGAACGGTAAAGAGATCCTTCGAATAATTCCCCTGCACAGTGAGGATTTCGATGCGCTGTTTGCCGCCGATGATGCAATCGTTGCCCTTGAGGTTAATTCTGCACTCAGGCTGATCGGATCTGCCGCTTACCTGTACCTGACCCGAAAAGGTACCGCTTAACCGGTCCTTTAGGCCAAGCAACTCCGATATTCGCGCGACGTTGATCGAATCACCCGAAAGCGAAAGTTCCGCCCTAGATTCAGATATGAAACCGCCCGAAACCGTAATCTTCTCTTTTCCCTGCTGAAATGCACCGGAATGGATTTTCAGCCCGTCTTTTTGTATTTCGAACTTTGCATCCGTCGCCACGCTCAGGTTCTTCCACTCGACCTGACCCTGGGTGGATACGGCCAGGAGCGGAAATTCCCAGATCCTCTCCAGCTTGCCTGAAAGCCGGGCGGAGATTTGATTCAGAATTCCGGATCCTTGCAAGCGAAAAGAACATGAACTCTTTTGCTGGTCCAGTTCGATATTAATCGAGGACAATTTTTGTCCGCCGAGAATTACATTCTGGGCTTTCAGCGAAATTTCGCGGACTTCTTCTTTCCCAATAAGCTTTCCCTTGGCTTTGAGCGCAAGCTGGTCTGCCTGGTAGTCTGAATACTGAAACCGTTGAGAGTTGATTGTTCCGTCCCAGATAAGGTCCGGCCATTTTCCGTTCAGCGTACCTCGAGAAGTGATCCTCCCCTTCCCTTTCCACTGAGGGAACAGCAGGGCGATCTTTTGAGCGTCCGTCAGATCGATGTCATAGTCCGCCTTAATCTCTTCTTTGTTGTAGCTGCCGGATCCTTTAAGAGAGATCGTTTCCGGAATGTTTAGATTAGCGTCGGCCTTTGCCTGCCAGAGTCTGGGGTTGGTAAAACTGCCTTGATCATAGTTGGCCTGGATGGAAATCTTGCCCCCCAGGTTCTTACTCAGACTGGAGTTAATTCTTGCCAAGTTGCCCTTTTCAAAGCTGACTTCGGCGCTTATCCCGCCCTTGTGGCCCGAATCCGTCAGACCGCGAAGATCGGCAATCAATGAGAACTTGAAATCTGCCAGAGAACATCTCACCGAGCTGCTTGTAATAGACAGCACACTTTTCTCGAATGTCCCGCTCAGGTCGCAGGCCTGGACGAACTCGGCACCTATGTCGGACGGGTCGAAGTTCGCCTTGAATTTGGCTTCAAGAAGGTTTAGACCCTCGACTACCGCCTCGATTTCCATTCGGCCGTTAAGCCGGGAATCAGGAAAATAAGGAGACACATGGACCTTTAAGCCCGCAAACCCCGAATCCAATTTGACCGTGCTGGGACCGCCTGCTGTCCCTGTGATTTCGAAAACACCCTTTATGTCGCCCAAATTGGTCGCCAGGTCATGCTCGATCGACCACCTGTTTTCGGAACGCGTTATATTGATGCTTCCCGACAGGGCGAAAAGCCCGGTTGGATGGGACCGCAGAGGCGGGATTATGTCGGCGGAGAGATTATTGATGACCAGATTTGCACTTCCCTTGTCGAGATTTGCAATGTCCCAACGTCCTTGGATCCCGATCCGGCAGCCATTCGGACCGGATATTAGAGTGTTTACGAGCTGCAACTCATGTCCGGCAAGAGTTCCCGAACCGTCAATATCCCACATTGCCCACTCGCCCGCCTCTGCCTGTGCATGAATGTTTTCGAAATCCAGGCGAATCTCCGAGCCTTCGGCCCCCTGCACTGTCACGAGTTTTACCGATCCGGAAATGTCTTTTATGGAAAGGATTGTATTTCCCTGCTGTCTGGCTAGAATTGTGCCTGAATTGATCAAAATCTTCGGAAGACTTACGTAGGACCAGGAAGGATTCGCTCCGTGTCCACCGCCCTGCCCTCTTATCCCGACCGAGGCGGGGAGTAGCCACTTGCCGTCGGCATTTTTTTCGAGTTGCAGGAAGGGCTTTTCCAGGTAGACTTCTTCAACTATGATGAAAGGGCGCTTTAACGACGGCCTGCATTTGACGCGCACATTGCCGCAGTCCAGAACCTGCTTTCCCCCGGATTCGACCTTAACTTCTGCCAGGCGTATGCCGGAAAAGGGCCGCCATTGAAGTGAGCCGATCCCTACTTTGAAGTTTGTGGCCGCTTCGATCCGGGTCACAATTTCGGAGATGATTGTTTTTTGGACAGCCGGTATTCGCAGAGCGGCAACCGCCAGCAGCGCGAGGAAAAGAAGCCCCCCTATCCCCCATGCCGCCAGGCGGACAACAAAGAGCGCGCTTTGAGGCAGAGGCCTTCTCGAACTGTCTTCGTCAGGCAAATTCAGCTCCGTTGGGTTTTCTAAAGTTGTGCAATTATGAAGAATTTGCCCATACAAATCAACCTGCAATATTTACGGCATAAGGTGTGACCATGAAAGCGATGGTGCTCAAAGGATGCGCGCCTGTTGAAACAGCCCCGCTTAAAATGATGGATGTGCCGGACCCAAAACCCGTTCCCGGCGAGGTAAGGGTCCGTGTAAGCGCTTGTGGCGTCTGCCGCACTGACCTCCACGTGGTGGAATGTGAGCTTCCTTTCCCTGGTCATCCCGTCATACCGGGGCATCAGATCGTCGGGGTAGTCGACATGCTTGGCCCCGGAGCGGCCAGATTCAAACTCGGGCAAAGAATTGGCATAGCCTGGCTGCGCCACACTTGCGGAAAGTGCGGCTACTGCTTAAGCGGGCGCGAGAACCTTTGTGAAAGCGCGCGCTTTACCGGTTATCACGAACATGGCGGGTTTGCGGAGTTCGCTCTAATCGATCAGGATTTCGCCTATCCAATTCCGGATGTCTTTTCCGATGTGGAGGCCCCGCCGTTATTGTGTGCCGGTATAATCGGATATCGAAGTCTCAAGCGAAGCGGTCTGCGACCCGGAGAAAGTCTCGCCATATACGGGTTTGGGTCCTCTGCGCACATTGTAATTCAGATCGCCTTGCATATGGGCTGCAAGGTTTACGTCTGCACCAGGGGCAAAAGACACAGGGACCTCGCCGAAAAGATGGGCGCAATATGGGTCGGAGAAAGGCCGGAGGAGATACCGGTCCTGGCGGACAGCGCCATCATTTTCGCGCCTGCCGGCAACCTCGTGCCCATGGCCCTTGGGCGTTTGAAAAAGGGCGGCACCCTGGCTCTTGCCGGCATCTATATGACCCCCATCCCGCAGATGGATTACGAAAATCATCTGTTTTATGAAAAAAACATTCACAGCGTGACGGCAAACACTCGTAAAGACGGCGCAGAGCTACTCCGAATTGCGGCAGAAATTCCAATCAGGCCCCAGGTTCAGGTGTTCAGGCTCTCCGAGGCCAATGAGGCTCTCCTCACGCTCAAAGAAGACAGGATGCAGGGGTCGGGGGTGCTGGTTATCGGAAGTGACGCCTAGAATTCCCCGCCGCTTCGGCCAGGTGAATCCGATCAGCCGCGACTTCCGGATTTATCCTTGATATTAGATGTACTTAGACTATAAGATGTAAGTGTATATCTGGGAAACAGCACTCCACTATAATTTATCTTTTACGGTCCCAGTCTTTTTAGAGTTGGTCTGTCTTTTCACAGCAGCGCCGGCCGGGATGGGGTTTGTTCACTGCGTGTCCTGCGGCCGGCTCATCTTTATTGAAGGGAGGATTTGTTTTGGAAGGTATCCAAAAAGTGGGAGTTCGCATAAAGAGATTGAGAGAGGAAAACAGCCTGAGCCTCGACGAACTTTCGGTCCGAAGCGCCCTTTCTGCTGATTTTCTTCATGATGTCGAAGAAAACAATGTCTACCCTTCCCTCGGGCCTCTTTTGAAGATTTCCCGTGCTCTCGGCATAAGGCTTGGAACTCTTCTCGACGACCAGATCAGCCAGGATCCTGTTGTCATGCGGGTTGAAGATCAAAAAGAAGAATTGAGCATGCTCAAAGGCAAGGACAAACCGGTCGCCCTGAAGTTCCATTCGTTGGGACGAGGCAAGAAAGACCGGCACATGGAGCCTTTCTATATCGAGATTCTTCCGGAGCCCGCTGAAGACAAGAAGCTTTCGTCCCATGAGGGTGAGGAGTTCATCGTGGTCCTATCCGGTGAGGTGGAGGTTTTCTACGGGCAGAAAACATGCGTTCTCAAGCGAGGGGACAGCATTTACTATAACTCAGTGGTTCCGCATTATGTAAGTTGCCACGGATCCAGGGCTGAAATTTATGCCGTCCTTTATTTCCCCGATTAGAAACAGGGTCTGTAAGTTATGAATGCTCCGTCTCTTCGGTCTCTAACTTTGGGACAAATTCTTGACAAAACTATAGCCGCATATCCGGATAACGATGCGGTTGTTTATTTTGACAGGGATTACAGGCTTACCTATCGCCAGTTCGGCGAAGTCGTTGATCAGCTTGCCAAGGGCCTTATGGCCCTGGGCGTTCAGAAAGGCGACAAGGTGGCTCTTTGGGCTACCAACGTTCCTCACTGGGTTGCGCTCCAGTTCGCCACCGCCAAGATAGGGGCCATTTTCCTTACCGTCAACACTCTTTATAAGACAGCGGAACTGGCCTACGTCCTGGAACAATCCGACGCGGAAAACCTGTTCATAATCGATGGCTTCAGAGACACGGATTATATCCGGACGGTCTACGATCTTGTTCCCGAATTGAAGACCCATCAAAGAGGTTATCTGAAAAGTGAGCGGTTCCCGTACCTGAAAAGAGTATTATTCCTCGGTCACGAAAAGCACCGGGGAATGTACTCATTGCCGGAGGCCATGTCTCTTGCGGCCATGGTCTCTGATGAAGAGTACAAGGCGCGCCAGGCCGAACTCGATCCCCACGACGTCATCAACATGCAGTACACTTCCGGGACTACCGGTTTCCCCAAGGGCGTAATGCTGACCCACTACAACATCGGCAACAACGGGTACTGGATCGGCGCCAACCAGGCCTTGGGGCCAAAGGACCGGATATGTCTTCCGGTTCCGCTGTTCCACTGTTTCGGCTGTGTGCTTGGTGTGCTGGCGGCTATAAATCACGGCAGCACTCTTGTTGTCCTGGAGTATTTCGACCCCGTCCAGGTGATGGCCGCCGTGGAAGGAGAACGCTGCACCGCCGTCTACGGCGTTCCGACCATGTTCATTGCGCAACTGCAGCACAAGCTTTTTAACAAATTCGATTTCAGTACCCTGAGAACAGGCATAATGGCCGGATCGCCCTGCCACATCAAGACGATGGAAGAGGTAATGGAAAAGATGTACCTGAAGGAGATCACCATCTGTTACGGCCTCACGGAAGCCTCTCCCGTTATGGCTCAGACGACCGTCACGGACAGCGTCGGAAAAAGGGTCGAAACAGTTGGGAAGCCCATGCCCGAAATCGAGGTCGCCATCATGGACCCTGAAACCCATAAACCGCTTCCCGTAGGGGTTGAGGGTGAGGTTTGCTGCCGCGGATACAGTATTATGAAAGGGTATTACAAAATGCCTGAGGCAACAGCCAACACCATCCTCGAGAACGGATGGCTTCTTTCCGGGGATCTTGGCGTGTTGGACGAAGATGGCTACCTGAAGATTACCGGACGTTACAAGGATATGATAATCCGGGGCGGCGAGAACATATCGCCGCGGGAAATCGAAGAGTTTATCTACAGGATGGACGGCATTCAGGACGTGCAGGTGGTCGGTGTGACGAGCCGAAGATACGGGGAGCAGGTTGCCGCGTTCGTAATTCTCAAAGATGGTTATGATTTGTCGCCCGAGGACATTCAGGACTTTTGCCGTGGAAAGATTTCCAACTATAAGGTCCCCAAGTATGTGAGCATCATAGAACAACTGCCCCTTACCGCAAGCGGCAAAGTGCAAAAATTCAAACTCCGCGAAATCGCGGCGGGGCTATGGCCAGACGACTGAACTAAAACACTCAAAACTAGTCACAACTAATGGTAGAAGAACTGAAATTACTCATCGAGGTGCTCCCTCCAAACATCCGGGAAAAGATCGAGTCCGCCCAGAACTCTTTTTTCCTTCTTGAAATTGTGCTCGACCTGGGAAGACTTCCCGAAGCAAGGTTCGAGCATGCAATGGAATATCTCTCGAATAAACAGGTCGCTCCGGATGACATTAGCTATGTCGTTTCCCGCATAGGAAAGTTTTCCGATGACAACCGGGCCGGGATCGAACGCACTTTGCACAGGATATCGGCAATCAGGAATAGGACCGGGTCGATCATCGGCCTCACATGCCGAGTTGGAAGGGCGGTTTTCGGTACCGTGGACATCATCCGGGATGTCATCGAGGAGGGCAAATCACTGCTGATGGTGGGGCCGCCGGGCGTCGGGAAAACCACACTGCTCAGGGAGGCGGCGCGGGTTCTGGCTGACGATCTCGGCAAGAGGGTAATTATCGTCGATACCTCGAATGAAATAGGCGGAGACGGCGACATCCCGCACCCCGGGATCGGCCGCGCGCGCCGAATGCAGGTGCCTTCGCCCAACCGGCAGCATTCGGTGATGATCGAAGCCGTCGAGAACCATATGCCGGAGGTGATCGTCATTGATGAAATCGGGACGGAAGCTGAAGCATCCGCCGCCCGAACTATCGCCGAACGCGGAGTGCAGTTGATCGCTACCGCGCATGGCAGGACTCTGGATAACCTGCTTCAAAATCCAACCCTGATGGACCTGGTGGGAGGCATTCAGGCCGTGACCCTCTCGGATGAGGAAGCCAGAAGGCGCAGAACTCAGAAGACAGTACTGGAGCGCAAAGCACCCCCAACTTTTAACGTGATGATCGAAATCCAGGAGCGCGGCCGTCTGGCTGTCTACGACCATGTGGCCGAAGTAGTGGACCGTTTTCTGGCAGGCATCCCGCTCTCTCCCGAAATCCGCACCAGGACGGAAGCCGGTGGAGTCGAGATCAGCCGACCGGAAACAGCCGAACGGCCAAAATCCAAACCGGCCGGAACTCAAGCGCCGCAACCCTCTCCGCACAAGCATCGAAGGCGAAGAAATACCAGGATATTTTCGTATGGGGTGAGCCGTATAAGGCTGGAGCGCGTGATTCAGAAACTGGGCGTGCCGGCGGTAATGGCTTCAGACATTGAAAGGGCCGATTTGATCCTTACCCTGAAATCCCAGGAGAAGCGGCAGCCGGGAAGTATTCGGGAAGCGGAAGCCCGTGGGAAGCCCAGATATGTGCTGAAGAGCAACACGACCACCCAGATGGAAAATTTCCTGCGTTCGCTTTTCCCTCCCGACGAAATGACCAGCGCGGAGGCAGAGGAGGTTGAAGGAGTGGCGGAGGCCCAGGCGGCCGTTGAAGCCATTCTGGAAGACGGCCGGGTCGTTGAACTCCTTCCTCGAACCTCTCGCGTGCGCAGGCTTCAGCACATTCTGGCCGAGCAAAACGGGTTGAGATCGATGAGCATCGGCAGGGAGCCCAACCGGCGGGTAATTATAAGCGGACGATAAGCATCCGGCAGGCACGATCTATCGATATCCAAATTCAAACATGGCCCTCGGGTCTTTCCTCCAATTCTTTTGAACACGCACGAATAGATCCAGGTATATGTGGCATCCCAGGAAAGTCTCAATTTCCATACGGGCCTGTTTCCCGATCTCTTTGAGCATCTGCCCGCCCTTCCCTATTATGATCCCCTTCTGGGATTGACGCTCGACATTGATGGTTGCGGATATTTCGATAAGGTTTTTTTCGGGTATCTCGCTGAACTTATCAATGACGACCGCTACGGCGTAAGGAATCTCCTGGTGAACGAGATGAAAGATCTTCTCCCGGATCAGTTCAGCGACAAAAAAACGTTCGGGTTGATCCGTTACGTAGTCTCCGGGGTAGTACTGCGGCCCTTCCGGCAAAAGCCCGACGACCTCCTCCAGGATATCTCCCGTTTGATCGCCGCTCAGGGCAGAAATGGGGATAATGGCTTTGAAATCGCGCCGGGTCCTGTAATCCTCTATCAGGGGCAGCAAGTCCCCTTTATTCTTCAGTGTATCGATCTTGTTTATAACGAGGATCACGGGCGTCTCGATCCGGTGAAGGCTGCTCATGATGAACCCGTTCGTCGCCCTGTGAGCCCCCTCCGGCTCTATCATGAAAAGCACGGCGTCGGCTTCTCCTAAAGCGGAAAGCGCGGTCTCAACGAGCCCCCGGTTGAACTCATCCTGAGCCTTGTGGATCCCGGGAGTATCCACAAAAATTATCTGACAGTCGCTCGATGTAAGTATTCCCAGGATTCGATTCCTGGTCGTTTGGGGCTTGGGCGCGGTGATCGAGATTTTCTGCTTCAATAAGCTATTGAGCAAAGTGGATTTGCCGACGTTTGGCGCGCCGATGATTGCAACGTACCCCGATTTGAACACCTGAATGCCTCCTTTGTCACCCTTTCATTCCTGTCAACACGCCTGCCTCCCAGTTTCCTTCGACAGGCATTCGGCCCCCGACCGGACTGGAGTCGGACACCACTTTTACACTTATGCCCCACCTGGATTTCCAGTGGCGCAGGTTGGATTTTCCATGGCCGACGATCTCGCTTACCAGGTTCAACGGGACCTTCAATGTGTATTCCGGTCCTTCGATCTGGGAGGAAGCTTCGAAATCTCTGTCCAGCCGGTCTCGCCACCAGCGGGATTTTACCATGTGACCGAAAGCGGGATGGTATGGTCCGGCGAGAACAACCCCCGGTTTTTCAAGTGAACGGTCTGAGTGAAGACCCATTCTGATGATTGGAATCCGGGCCCCGAGGGCCACGGAGTAGGCGGCTGCGACCCACGTTACGGCCTCATCGAGGCTCAGAGGAGTATACCTCATCTTCCGGTAGGATTCCGCCAGGGCCGTCCCTTCGAGCACCAGCGTAGGGTATATGCGCAGGAACTCCGGTCCGATCTCAACGGCTTGATGCATCGATTCCATGAAGGTCGCCGGCGTATCGCCGGGCAGCCCCGCCATCAACTGGATCCCGAGGCTCCAGCCTGCATTCCTGATGCGATTCGCCGCGTCATGGACCGATGCCGCCCGATATCCCCTCAGGCTTTCTTGCAGGACATGGTCAGAGAGGCTCTGAACGCCCAGTTCAACTGTACGAACCCGAAATTTTGAAAGCAGATCGATAATTTCACCCCCAAGACAATCCGGTCTGGTCGAAAAACGAATACCGGTGAAAATTCCCCGCTCCACGTGAACCGATGCGGCGGCAAGGATCGATTCCATCACCGTCGGTTTCAAAGCGGTAAAGGTGCCGCCGAAAAAGGCTACCTCTCCGGTCCTGCCGGTTCCGGCGATCTGTTCGGCGTAAGCGGTCAAATGGGCCTTCACGAGATCCATTAAACCGGTCCCGGGCTGATCGCCGGCGACGACCGCCCGCTGGTTGCAGTAAATGCACCGGAACGGGCATCCGGCATGGGGCAGAAAAACGGGATAAATCATCTTCCTGGGAGACATCGTCAGACCAATGAGGGCAAGGATTTCCACTTTGAATCAAAAACAGAAAACTCAAAACTTTCTCACACTAAGAAGTCCCGAATCTTTTTCGATCTCATCGATCGCTTTTCGAGCCGCTTCCTGTTGGGCCTCCTTCTTGCTTTTCCCTGAACCGTGCGCCAGGACCCTGTTCCCAATGGCAACTCTCATGAAAAAGGTCTTATCGTGGTCGGGACCCTCTTCAGCTTCGAGAAGATAGGTGGGAACAAGCCTCAGCCTCGCCTGTGTGATCTCCTGAAGCTGCGTCTTGTAATCCTTGTCCAGTGCTTTGAGCACCAAGTCCTCGGCTTTGTGCTCCAGATACTCGTGGAACATTATTTTCACCAGCTTCAGGGCTGAATCAAGGCCTCCATCCAGGTAGACGGCAGCAAGGACGGCTTCGAGTCCGTTGGCCAGAAGTGAAGCCTTCTGACGGCCGCCCGAAAGCTCCTCCCCCTTTCCGAGGAGAAGAAAATCGCCCAGATTTACACTTGAGGCGATTTGAGCCAGTTCTCTCTCGTTGACAATATAGGAGCGAAGCCTGGACAACTCTCCTTCGTCGCAATCCGGAAAGATTGTAATGAGGAGATGGCTAATTGCCAGTCCGAGCACTGAATCTCCGAGGAATTCCAGCGTCTCATTGTCCACTGCTACGTCCGGATTCTCGTACGCGAACGAACGATGAATCAGCGCCCGAAGAAGAAGGTCTTCACTCCGGAATTGATACTCCAGTCGGGCTTGCAGTTTTCGGAGATCGGTTGCTTGCAGCATGCTACCATGATATTAATATAGTTTAACGTTTGAGAAAGCTCGCAATGCTTTCACAGTTTCAAGTCCGGCTTATAATAGTATACACCTTATTCAAGCCTGATTTGAGCATATTCTGATCCAATTGTGACGGACCGGTAAAATGCTTGTATGGTTAAGCTCACCCCAATCTCAAAACAGCCGTGTCCTCCTTTTGGACCGGGACGGGGTGTTGAATGTAAACCGGCCCGATTATGTGAAAAACCTCGGTGAAGTTAGTTTCTATAAAGACGCCCTGGAAGCCCTCAAGCTCCTTAAAACCAGGGGCATTGAAATCATTTTGATCAGCAATCAGTCCGGGGTAAACCGCGGACTGATAACTCCGGACGATTTCTGGGCAACTCACGAAGGAGTTGTGCGGCAAGTGGAAGAGTACGGCGGTGGAATTCTGGCCGCTTTCTATTGCCCTCACCGGCCCGACGAAAACTGCGAGTGCAGGAAGCCTGCTTCCGCGATGATAACCGCCGCCTGCAGATTTGCGGGTACTGAGCCGGCGAAAGTTTTTTTTTTGGGGGACAGCAATTCCGACATGATGGCCGCCCGAAACGCCGGATGTCAAGGCGTTCGACTATGCCGCGGCGGAGAGGCCGATGAGATGGAAGTGCGCGCATCCGGCAGGCCGTATTATACAAGTCTGATGGATGCTGTTTTGGTTCTATTTGGAAACGTGGATGATTCGAGTACTTAGGCTGTTTTAATCGGATATGTTCAACCGGCTGAAAGGAAACTCTATGACAAACCTCAACGAAAATCGCTATGCTCCACTTCTCAGGCAGAAAATGTCGGCTGAAAGCTACCGGAAGCTCCTGGCGCTGGACAACCTCAAGCTCTTCGAATTCGTCGGCGAATACACCGAACACTGCGAGCCGGATTTTGTGTACATGTGCGACGATAGTGACGAAGATGCCGAGTATATAAGGAAAAACTCCCTGGCACTCAGGGAGGAAAAACCCCTGGGCAAGGAAGCTCACACGATTCATTACGACGGATATGACGATCAGGGCAGAGCGCCCGGGGCAACCAAGAACCTCGTGAAAAAAGAACTTGTTCCGCTGATGAGCGCGCTGCTGGCAAAAGAGCGCGAGGAGGGTCTCGCGGAAGTGGGGACGATCCTCAAAGGCATCATGAAGGGCAAGCAGGCAATAGTGAAGCTCAGTTGCGAGGGCCCGACCCACAGCCCCTTTTCCATAGCATGCGCTCAGATGACGGATTCATTTTATGTGTGTCATTCCGAGGAACTGCTATACAGGCGCGGATACGAGCACTTCCTCAAGATGCTGAATAAAGACAGGTTCTTTCGGTTCGTACACAGCGCCGGCCGCCTGGATGAAAACGGCAATTCCATCGATCTCGACAAACGGCGGATATACCAGGACATGGAAGACTACATAGTCCTTTCCACCAACAATCAGTACGCCGGAAACAGCGTGGGCCTGAAAAAGCACGCCATGCGCCTGGCGATCAAGCTGTCCGGTACCGAAGGATGGCTCTGCGAGCACATGTTCGTGATGACCGTTCCCAACGAGAAAAAGGGCCGGTCAACCCATTTCTGCGGAGCTTTTCCCTCGGCGTGCGGAAAGACCGCAACCGCCATGTTGCCCGGTGAAATGATAATCGGTGACGACATTGCTTATTTTCGCAACATTAACGGCGAGTTTAGAGCTGTTAACGTTGAGAACGGCATATTCGGGATCATAAAGGACGTAAACGAGATGGATGATCCACTCATTTTCAAGACCCTTCAGACTCCCGGCCATGAAATCATCTTCTCGAACGTGCTCACGGGCCCTGATAACCAACCCTACTGGCAGGGCATGGGGATGGAACATCCCAAGGGCGGGTGGAACTATTCGGGAGACTGGTTCGAGGGAAAGTGTGACGAGGAGGGAACCCCGATTCCGTTTGCGCACAGCAACGCCCGCTACACACTGAGACTCGGATATCTCGAAAATATAGACCCGGCTTATAATGATAAAAATGGAGTGCTCGTTGACGGCATAATTTACGGCGGCAGGGACAGCGACACTTCTGTTCCCATCGAAGAATCCGCCGACTGGAAAAGCGGGATCGTCCTGAAAGCGTGCACCCTGGAATCGGAGACAACCTCTGCCACCATTGGAAAAGAAGGGGTGCTTGCCCCTCAGCCGATGGCCAATCTTGATTTCATCAGCTATCCCATCGGCACCTACATAAACAATAACATTCGATTCGTAGAGGGTATGAAACAGGTACCGCGAATCTATACGGTCAACTATTTCCTCAAGGGTGAGGACGGGAAATTTCTGACCCACAAACTCGCCAAGAAAGTCTGGCTGCACTGGGCCGAGCGGCGTATCCACAATGAGGTCGAAGCGTACAGGACTCCCCTGGGATTAATACCGAAGCACGAAGACCTCAGGTCTCTATTCCAAGAGATTTTTCAGGAGGAATTTCCCGTTGAACTCTATCGGGAACTGTTCAAGTTCCGGATCGATGCCTGGATTGCCAAGATTTCGCGCGCCGTCCATTTCTATAAGCGCACGGCCCCGGATTGCCCGGCGGAGTACTATCAGATATGGGCATCGACCACCGAAAAACTGCATGACCTCAGGCGCAAGTTCGGCCCGTTTATCGAGCCCGGCACATTCGAGGGTTGTGATGTGAAGCGCCTCACTCTGTAACATTGAGGTGATTTCCGCCTGAGAGGGAACTCCGAATGTTTTTTCCACCTTTTCTTATTTTTTTTGTGTTTGTATGCATATTCCTGCTTCTGGTGGCTTTTGGGCTCATTCAGTTCGGCCTGTTTTCCTGGGCTTTCGCCAAAATCGGCATCGCCCCCGAGTACTTGTTTACACTGCTGTTTCTTTGTATTGTCGGAAGCATGTTCAACATTCCTCTGCGCAGAATCAGGCTTGAAAGCGATGTTGACGACTGGAGGGTTGTCTCCTTTTTCGGAATGCGGTTCCGCCCGCCTAACCCCGAGCGTCCAAATGAAATGGTACTCGCGGTAAATGTCGGCGGAGCCGTGATTCCGTCCGTTCTATCCATGTATCTTCTGGCCAACGCGATTCATCCGATTCGCACCCTGCTCGCCATGGCCGCGGTAGCTTACGTTGTCTACAGGAACGCGCGCCCGGTTTACGGCGTCGGAATCGCTGTCCCCTGGCTCATTCCACCCATTGCGGCGGCAATGGCGGCCATGGTCCTCAACTATAATTTCGCGGCTCCGACCGCCTATGTGGCCGGTACCCTGGGAACCCTCATCGGGGCCGATATACTTCATCTCGATAAGCTGAGGTATCTGCGCGCGCCGGTGGTATCCATTGGAGGCGCCGGGACCTTCGATGGGATTTTCCTCTCGGGAATCATCGCCGTTCTGCTCGCTCCCGTCGGGGCGGGGTCCTGAAAGAACTTCGGACACGAACCGTTCGAGTCTTCTCTGTTCGATTCTCACTGACTTGGGAGGGGTCTGATGGCTAGCACGGTCTATTTTACGGATTTACGCACCGGGTTTCAAAACAGCCTGTTGACGAAAATAAAGCGTCTGGCTCGTGCCGCCGGGATCGAAAACATCCTTAAGAAGCGCGGCCTCAGTGCCGTCAAACTCCACTTTGGGGAAAGAGGCAACACCGGCTTTATCAGGCCTCTGCTGGTTCGTCCCGTGGTGGACCTTATTCGTGAATCGGGCGCCAGGCCGTTTGTTACGGACACAGGGACGCTTTATCCCGGTTCTCGCAGCAACGCCGTGGACCATTTGAACACGGCTGTCCTGAACGGTTTCGCCTACCCGGTTGTCGGCGCCCCCCTCATTATCGCGGACGGCATCGATGGACGCGACGAAGTGGCCGTCCCGGTGAATCTCAAACATTTCAAAGAAGTCCTGATTGGTTCCGCGATAGTCCGAGCCGATTCACTGGTCTCGCTGGCCCATTTTAAACTGCATGAAGCGAGCGGATTCGGCGGAGCCATCAAAAACATCGGGATGGGAACGGCCTCACGCAAAGGCAAAATGGACCAACACTCGGACGTTGCCCCGGATGTCCTTTCGGAAAAGTGCATAGGCTGCGGGCTTTGCCTCGAACATTGCGCCCACGGCGCCATAAGCCTGGTCGAAAGACCGGCGGATGTCCCGGCGGCGAACGACGCGGTCACTCAGATCATGCGGATAGACGAGGAATTATGCGTGGGATGCGCGCGCTGCATTCACGCCTGTCCGCATGGCGCGCCGTCCATCAATTGGGAAAAAGATCTGCCCAAGTTTATGGAAAAGATGGTCGAATACACCGTTGGGGCGCTCAAGGGAAAGGAAGGCCGCTCGCTTTTCATAAACTTTCTGACCCACATCTCCCCTGCCTGCGACTGTTACCCGTTTGCGGACGCCCCGATAGTCGGAGATATCGGCATCGCCGCTTCAACAGACCCGTTGGCTATAGACCAGGCATGTGTGGACCTCCTGAACGGCCGGCCCTGCCTCGATTCTTCATGCCTCAAAGAAGTCGAGCAGCCGTGCCCCGACAAGATCAGGGCGGTTTACCCCAATATCGACTGGGAACGGCAGATGGAATATGCCGCCGAACTCGGACTGGGGTCGAGAGACTACGAGTTGGTCACGGTTTAGCCAAAGGCGATGTCCTGGATTTTCAGGACGTCCGGTTGCGTTAACAGCCGACAATGTCCACTCGGCACAGCCGAAGGCGATTGCCAAGTCATCTGCGCGAGTATATATTCTCCATTCACGGAAGCGCCAAGCTCACTGGTGGGGCTCCCGGACTTCAAATCCGGTGTGAGGGCCTGAAGGGGTTCTCAGGTGGGTTCGATTCCCATGCGCTTCCGCCATATATCCAACAAGTACGCTACCTTATAGGGTTCATGTTCAGAATTTGCGGTGTCCCTTTGGTGTCCCACTCCACCTTTCCGGCGTCCCCCGAGCCGAAATTAAATGGCTTTCTCCAGTGTGATATAGTCGACCTTAGTGTTTGGTTCCGGGATAGGAAGCCCATCCTCCCTTAACCCCGCCAAATGCATTTCGAGCGCCTTTGCAAGGCGTTTAATGGTTATTTCCGGAGTGACGCCCGTAGCAATACATCCCGGTACGTCAGGAAGATATGCGGAGTAATTCTTCTCTCCTTTTTCGATAACCACCGAGTACCTCATCTGATTACCTCTCCAATCCTGCTTGTCTGAAAATGCTCTTCAGGGTCTTCGGGTTAACGTCGTCCCTTAAAGCTCCAGCCACTGTAACGCGGCCCTTCTTTGTCGCGTGCTTATATTGTCGATGACTTCCTTTCTGATCCACGAGAAACCAGCCATCTCGTACCAGAATAACAATTATCTCTCTGATTTTCATTCAGTTTCCCTCAGATTGTCAACTCTCCCTTTGGCGTCCCCCCGTGCCGATGAGTATATCGACCTGACAAGCGTTGGGCTGGGGCGGAAATACCTTGAAAAGGCCTTGTTCGTGGAAATTTGAGAGGCAGTCTTTATTTGTTCCGGCGTGAATTCCTTGCCAAGCGCCGTTACGGAACTGTGTTTTGTTCCTGGATAAAGGCTCACGCCTTCCACACCCAACGCGGCGCAAGCCCTTGCCCACCATCGCATAAGCAAGTCATGGTGAAACCGGTGCCCGAGTTTTGCACGCGAATGCGCAGCAAGATGCCTGAAAAAAGGCATATTGGGAAATCCTCGCGGCAAGGACCGGGCAAGTTCAATATCTTCCGGAAGCAGTTCAATGATCTTGCCTTCCCGGTTCTTATCGCCTGCGGGCTGGACGAAGATCACGCCTATTCCGGTGTCGATGTTTTCTTCCTTGAGGCTTAGCATTTCACCAGGGCGGATTAAAAAATATGTGGAAAGCCACTTGACCGCGATCCAGATGCGAGGGTTTTTCTTCCAACTCATTTCCCTGAGCTTATCCAGTATTGCCCTTTGTGTCGTTTTGTCTACCAGGTTCCGCATTTTCATGGAAACGTCGATTATGGGAAATTCGGGAACCTGATCGTGAGTGATGAGTCTTCTTTTCCTCACCCATGCGAAAAAATCGTGAAGCGCGGACTTCGCGTTTGATTGCGACTTCGAATTAAGATGCTTGAGGTTCTTCGTAAGAAAATCCTCGATCTCCGCGTACCCGATAGTCTTCATATTGCGGTTTCCCCATGCGGATATTGCATAATTGGCATAGAGGCGCAAAGGCCGGTAAGAGGCTCGTGCAAGTTTTTACTCCTTCACTTCCAGCCATTGCTGAACCAAGTTGGCAAACCCGAGCGGATTGTCAGCCCTATAGTCCCGATGATCGAAAGTCCCTTCCTGAGTCTTGAACCGGACGCCGTCGAGGAATCTTCCGGCCTCAATATAGCTTTGAAGACCGGATTCTCTGGTGAATTTTTTCTGGGCGCAGTCGCCCCCGAGTTTGAAACGGACTCGTAATTTGCGGGCGATTTGATCGGGATGTTCCTTACAAGCAACGGCAGTAAAACCATTGTCCACCATACGAGCTTTGCGAACGCGGCACTTCTCTTGTGTGGTTATGCTTCCCAACATACATACACCTCCTTGTGTTTTCAGGACAGGAGGCATAGTACGACATGCGTATGTTGGCAAGCAATCATCCATTTACACGCTACCCTGCAGAATGGCTTTTGTGATGGCTCTTCGCTTTGGAACCTCTATTTCAACCATCTGGTTTGTATTTAACACCGTAAATCTTCTCCCACTCATCGACCGAAACCGGCCGATATGAAGGCCTTATTGCTAACTTACAGTTTCGGAGCTCCGGACCCCGAAAACCCTTTCCTGCACAGGTTCCTCTCATTTTGTCCTGGCACGCCCAACACGTGAGAGTAGACAGCATCAGCTCAAACTGCTCATCACTGGTGGCTCGATTCAACCACGGGAAATGCTTTACCAGGATCTGAAAATAAGGGGTCAGGCCTTGAAAAAGGAATATTTTATCGTCCTCTCCCGCAGCAACAGATGATACGGCTCCCTCATATTCTATCCGTAACAACCACGCCATTTTCCCTCTCCCGGCATGGTTCTTACGGACAGGACCGATTACCCCATCATATTGCTGTTTCACTGTCTGACCCCTTATCCTCACGGCCTCAGTTTCATCTATTCGGTTTCCAAAGAACCGGCGCCCAGGCGGCGGCCGATTTGTCCGGTAAAAAAGTACTTCCACCTGCAAATACAGGCCGAATTCAGGTGCCGGGGTAGTTTTTAGACTACAGTTCTTAGATTCGAACAAACCCGTTCTGAGAGATTTTCTCTCACAATGTCAAAACCTGCCAACGGTTCTGTGCTCACCGCCGAGGCGCAGAGGGCGCAAAAAAAAGGTTAGAGCGAGGAGGCGTCGCGTGCGTACCGCACAGTCAGAAACGCGCGCTCGCGCCTACGGCGCAGTTTTTGCGAAACCTCTCTGATCGTGGTGAATCGCCTCCAGAACTGAATTTCAAAATTCCAGACCCCCGCTCCCTTCATCTTGTAAGGGGCCGTCAATTTATTAATACAATAATTGATTTGGGCTGTGCAAAACGGCAATAGAAGCGGCATCCAGAAGCGGAAATAGAAACGGCAATAGAAGCGGCAAAAAGCACAGAAGCAAGGAGCAAGGAGCGGGGAGAAGAACCAACGCAGACTGCAGAGTAGACTTCCAAGGCTGTGCGGCCTGCAATCAGTTGCATCGACTTGGGAACAAGATCGGTGCTTCGGATAACGGGCCAAGTCTCAGTTTGACCGGTTAAAAGAAGGCTCTGGATACGCCGGCAACGATCGCCCAGTTTCAGATCCGATGACAGGCGCTTTCGCATTGAGCTAAGAACGCCGCCTGCGGCGCTGTAACTCTTCAGCCCGAATGCGGAACCGATATCCGCGAAACCGTCTTTTCGCATAGTACGAATCAAGTATATTGCCACCGCGCGCGGTTCATTGAACCTCCCCCTCCGGCTTTTCATCAGTTCCGACTCGTCGAGCCGGTAATGGGAACAAACAGCCTTTACTATTTGCAATACTTCCAAATAGGTCAAACTGAGACCCCTTACCTCGAAAAACTTGCCCGATTATGCCCTAAAAGTATTGTTCTAAAGAATAATCTCTAATGTTCCGATTATTATTTCCACCGAATCCGTTTTGAAACGCGGTTCCGGATAAACAGACAGTTAAGCTCATGGATTCTTCACGATTAAATGAGTAGATACCTTAATTTAAACATCCGTTCTTGTAAGGAGGTGTAAACATGGGAAAGCTCTCAACCTTGGCAGCATTTGTTTGCTTGATTTCGTGCATCGGCGTTTGCGCAGAAGCTTCAGGGCCGACCTGGGCCACCGGGGGCGTGCAGGCGTCCCATTACGTAGGTCCTTCGCAAGGGACAAATGATGGCGATGCGCATGGGATAGTTGGCATGAACGCCTTATGCCAGGCTGCATATGGTCCTACCGCCCATATGTGCAATGTCGATGAGTTCTTTACCACTGCGGCTTTCACGAAGTCACAGCAGGAGGCTCCGACGATGTGGGTAGAGCCCATATTTCACGAATGTTACCTCCCTGTCAGTAGTGCCTCGGCGTCATGCCGCATCGTGGGGGTTGGTCGCGTGCAGGAAGACGCGTATGACCATTCTTGCAATGAATGGACTTATGATGGGTCCGACATGTCCGGGCTGACGGTATGGGGAAACACGGTCTCTGGGGCGACTCTCACTGCTCAACCCTGCGCCCACGCCTACTCTGCGGCATGCTGCGTCCCATAGCCTCGCCGCAGTTGCTCTGCAATCGCCGGCTTTATGCGCCACTCCGGATAAAGGAGGCAAAAATGGCACAAAGGATTATTCTGGGTGTGCAGGTCACAAACCGTCTGGAAAATATTCAAGACGTGCAAAAAATTCTGACTGAATATGGCTGTTACATAAAAACACGACTTGGCCTCCACCAGGTCACAGAATCTCACTGCTCCACCACCGGCTTATTGATCCTTGAGACGTATGGCGATGAAGCAGGTATTTTGCAGCTAGAATCAAAATTGCAAAACCTGAAAGGACTCACGGTAAAGAAAATGGTTTTCGAAGAATAGTTGGCGCCCGCAGTCAGGAATGCTGTTCGAGAATCATCGTTAAAGCTTCTCTCAGGGTGAAGGCGCCATGCCTGTAAGCGTTGAGTTCGAGAATCCGGGCTACCCGTTTAATACTTCTCCACATGGCTATTGCCCATCAGCATGTGGTTTTAAGCACTCTATACTTAAAGTGATGGCCACCCGATAGCAGGGGACCGGCTTACCCCCATGAGCGCTCAAATAAGCCGGTAAGTCATTGGATTTATTGATCGTATGATTCCATGTCATCATCGCGCCACAGGTCCCTAGGGCGAGAGCCTTAACTCATTGATTTAACAACAAAAACCAAAGGCGCTGGATTCCGGTTCGCACCGGAATGACAGAATTCTTAAGAGCCCATTTCATCCTTATTTGAGCGCTTATGCGGCTTACCCCCCATGGGGGGTGATTTTAAAGCCCCGCCTACAGGGCGGGCGCGGATCAAGCACGCCGAAACGCCATGCGCAAAATTACAATCAAAAGAATCAACCCTGCAGTCCCACTGGGATAGTATCCCCAGCCGGCACTGGACGGCCATATCGGGAGAGCGCCGGTAATCAGAATCATAAAAACTATAACAAAGATGGTCGTCATGTCTCATTCCCCCTTTGCCATAACCAGTTTGGCATTACGAACCCGGTATACCGGGTTTGGAGCTTTATGTCATGATAAGCATAACGCAGGCCGGAAGGAATCGCAACGCTCTACTCGAGCGAAATCGGCCTGGGAGTACCCAGCATACAATTGTGAAAATTCTTATATCAGGAGAAGGTTGCACGACGGTTACACCGTGTCAGAATCAGAGAAAGCCCGTAATTCGCTGTTCCTCATATTATTTTCTTACTTATTTCCAAGTTGAACCGGACGCCTGGAACGAGCCGGGACGCTGCTCTCACGTTTTTCCGTGAACCATTGATATATTGCTTTGTTTTCGGCTGGTAAAATGTCATTATCGTCGCTCTTTCAGGCTGTTCCGCAAGTTTTTCGGGTGAAATCGGCTGTCTAAAACTCGATCCGCAGGCATGACGCTCCAAATCGGTCCATGTTCCGGTTAAAAGCTCTCGTTCCGGATCTCAATTTCTCAGGAGAAACTCATAGTTACGATTTCACAACTATTTCGATCGGCAACTGATTATGCGGCTTCGCTTTTTGCACGTTCCGCCGCCCCTGTGGACTCTGCGAAGACGGCAGGAAGTCTAAAGATCTCCGAAATCGCCGTTCTTATGGCCCTGACCATCCTGGGGCTTTTCGTCCACGGCTATCACCTCGGGATGGAAGACGAAGCTGTGTATCTGCCGGCTATTAAATATCATCTCGACCCGGCGCTCTATCCATATAATTCGATCTTTTTCCTGCAGCAGATGAGATTTACGGTGTACCCGGAAGCGATGGCGATGCTCATCCGATTGAGCCGCCTGACCCCGGAAAGGGTCATATTCGGCGCGCACTTCCTTTCGGTTTTCCTTGTCTTACTCGGCTGCTTGAGGCTCACCAAAAGAATGTTTGCTTCAGCCGAAGCACAGTGGTCTTCAGTGACTCTGATCGCCGCTCTGCTGACCCTGCCGGTTGGCGGCACGGCCCTCCTCATGGTAGACCAGTACCTTCATCCGCGGTCGTTTACAACCGCGTTCGTTTTATTTGCGCTCGTGGAAGTGCTTGACGGGAGTCTTTTGAGGGCGGCCTTCTGGGTATTATTGGCCGCCATGTTGAACCCTCTTCTTGCTTTCCCCGGAGCAGTTTTTGCCGCTATTCCCGCATTGCGTCGCCAATCGGGACAAAGGGCCAAAGAGAAGCTCGGAACGATTCTCGCGGCGGGGGCTGTTTCTGTGAACGACCTGTGGGGCGAGGTCACTCAAAGCTACTTCTATCTGTCCCGCTGGACCTGGTATGAGTTGATCGGGTTGGTCGCACCCCTTGCCCTGCTTTTCGCCATCGGTCGCGCACGGCCGTCCAACACCTTGCCCGGATTCAACATAGTGGTTTCCCAGACTCCCCTCTTCGGGCTGTGCTTTGCCGCCGTCTCACTTGCTCTCTGCGTCCCGCCGCTTGACGGACTTTCGCCGCTCCAGCCCATGAGGGCTCTTCATCTGGTATACATTGTCCTTTTTATCGTCCTTGGAGGCCTGGCGGGTGAATACTTTCTTAAAAGAAAACCGCTTCGCTGGGCGTTGTTTTTTACGCCGCTGTTTATTCTGATGTTCTCTGTCCAGATGTATCGGTATTCTGGAAGCGACCATATCGAATGGCCCGGGATACAACCTCGTAACCAATGGGTTCAGGCCTTCAACTGGGTCCGGGAAAATACCCCCAAGGATGCCTTCTTTGCGCTCGACCCGGTGTACATGGACACCACCGGGGAGGACCTTCACGGCTTCAGGGCGCTGGCTGAAAGAAGCGCCGTAGGTGATATTGTTAAAGACCCGGTAGTCGTCAGCACAATTTTTGCCGCCGGGGAAATCACAGGGGACGGGTTCATGAAATTTTTGGAGGTGGCCTCCGAATGGCATAACCAGGTTACGGCTCTCCGCGGTTGGAAACACTTCGGACCGGACGATTTTCGCGGCCTCAGGGAACGCTTCGGGGTTGGGTGGGTGATTCTGGAAAAGCCCGACATCTCCGGACTTCGCTGTGTTTATGAAAACGAAGCGGTCAAGGTTTGCAAGATAGACTGAGAGTCTGCCGCCTTGCCATGCAGACATCGGTTATGATGAGGAACGCCGGCGCGAACGCGGCATCATTTCGGCGGAGGATACTTTATCATGCAACCCGGAAACAAACGGCGCGTATACATAAGCGAAGTTGTCGCGCGTGACGGCTTCCAGATCGAGCCGAACTTTATTCCGACCGAGGCGAAGGTCAAGCTTATCAATTTGCTGAGCAGGACGGGACTGGCAAAGATTGAAGTGACTTCCTTCACGTCGCCGAAGGCAATTCCGAATCTGCGGGATGCTGAAGAGGTTTTCAAACGGGTCGAACGAGTTCGCGGGGTGATCTATTCGGCGCTGGTGCCTGATGTCAAGGGATGCGAGCGCGCCATCGGATGCGCGGTCGACGAGATCAATATGGTCATGTCGGCAAGCGAGAGCCACGGCCGGGCCAACCTGCGCAAGAGTCCCGAAGATTCGCTCGCGCAGTTCGCCGAAATAGTGAAGATGCCCAAAGATACGCATATTGCATTCAACGCTTCGATTTCCACGGCTTTTGGCTGCCCTTTCGAGGGAATAATTCCCGCAGAGCGCATCGTTAACATCATCGAGCGATGCGCCGATATGGGCGTCAACGGCATAACCCTGTGCGACACAACGGGAATCGCGGATCCGGCCCAGGTATTTGAGCTGTGCAGTGAGGTCAGAGCGCTTTTCCCCAGGGTGAATTTCACCGTGCACTTTCACAACACCCGGGGCATGGGGCTGGCCAACCTGCTGGCCGCGCTGGAGGCCGGGATCGAACGCTTCGATGCGTCACTTGGAGGCCTTGGCGGTTGCCCGTTCGCGCCCGGCAGTTCCGGCAACATCTGCACGGAAGACACGGTGCACATGCTTGACCGGATGGGCTATGAGACGGGAGTAGACCTGGATCGGCTGCTGGAAATCGCGCGTGCTCTACCTGTAATTGTGGGGCACGAAGTGCCCGGCCAGGTGATGAGGGCCGGTAAGGCGGACAGAAGATATCCTCGCCCAGAGTGATTTCGATGGCGGAAAAAAACATTTGTGTTGGATGCCCGGTTGAGGCACCACTCATAAAGGACTGAGGGCGAGGGAGCCGGCAAAGACCGGCGGGGCTGAAGTTTCAACCCGCATTTTCGAATTGAATTTTCGGCCCACGTTGATCTAAATAGGTTACACTGTCATTCAGGTAAAGAATTCGTGAGAGGAAAAAAGTGAAAAGACCGACGAAAAGCCAGTATTACGTGGACATCGCCAGTGCCGTGGCAATGCGAAGCACATGCCTCAGACGCAGATTCGGCGCCGTGATCGTGAAAAACGACCAGATCATCAGTACCGGGTACAATGGAGCGCCGAGGCAGACTACCAACTGCATAGACCTTGGGCACTGTATTCGTCAGGTTAAAAACATCCCTCACGGCCAAAATTACGAACTCTGCCGGGCGGTTCATGCTGAGATGAATGCGGTAATCCATGCCTCACGGCTGGATATGGTCGGGTCCGATCTGTACCTGGTGGGCATGGAAGTCGAATCGGGCAAAATGGTTTCTGAGGTTGTCCCATGCCTGCTTTGCAAACGGGTGATTATCAATGCCGGCATCAGCCGGGTCGTTCTTCCGGATACGCAGGGCGTATTCCGGTATATTGACGTGGACGACTGGACAATCGAGGAAAGGATCTCTCATCGAGTGGAGGAGTAAACCTGCCTGCCTTTATTCTGTTTTCCTTTAGGGAAAGCAAACCTTAAGTTAGACTTTGGACGAATGGCTGAAAACGAACGATACATTATCGAAGCCGTGGAGTTACGGAAAGAATTCGGCGGCATCACAGCGGTTGACGGGTTATCTTTTCACCTTGTCCCCGGTGAATGTCTCGGTTTGCTCGGTCCAAACGGGGCCGGCAAAACTTCCACCATTCGCATGGTCTATGGATTTTCTCCCCTGACCTCCGGCAGCATGAAGGTGTTCGGGCTGGACATAAATGCCCGGCCTCGTGAGATAAAAGCCAGAATTGGCGTATGCCAGCAAGACAATAACCTCGACCCCGACCTGTCCGTACTGAAGAACCTCGAAGTATTCGGCGGCTATTTCAACATTATTCGGCGTGAGACGCTGGACCGGGCGCACCAGCTTCTGAGATTCATGGCGCTCGAAAACCGGAAAGACGACAAGGTCACCAGCCTTTCAGGCGGGATGATGCGAAGGCTGGTGCTGGCACGCGCCCTGATCAACAATCCCGAACTGCTGATCCTTGATGAACCGACAACCGGCCTCGATCCACAGGCAAGGCACCAGGTTTGGGAGAGGCTGGAAATGCTGCGCGCAAACGGCCTTTCAATCCTCCTCACCACTCATTACATGGATGAAGCCTCCCGGTTGTGCGACAGGCTCATAATCATGGATCACGGCGGCATCCTGGTGGAAGGACAACCGGCCGACCTGATCCACAACCACGCCGGCGATCACGTAATCGAAATCGTGAATCCGGGCCGGGATGTGGCGGAGTTCGTGGCCGAGCATGACTTCGTGCACGATTCCCTCGATCATCGCATGATAATCTACGGCAAAGAAGCCGACAAGCTATTCGAGGTCATTGGGGACCGCTTCTGTGATGAGACATGCATCAAGAGGCTGGCCACGCTTGAAGACGTTTTCCTGAGACTCACCGGCAGGGAGCTTCGCGAATGATCCGCGCTCTGGGGGCTTGGAACCTTTCATGGCGGTTTATCCGCATATGGAACCGCAACGTTCTGGTCTACCGCAAAATCTGGCTGGTGAACTTCCTGGTGCCGCTGCTTGAGCCTGTCCTTTACCTTGCCGCCTTCGGAGTCGGATTGAGCGCTCTGATCGGCAAAGTGCCTTACGATGGAGAGGACCTTCCGTATATAGCCTTCATTGCTCCGGCTCTCCTGGCGGTCACCATGATGTACAATTCATTTTTTGAAAATACTTTCGCCTCCTTTGTTCGCATGTACTACCAGAAGACTTTTGACGCCATGATGGCCACTCCGCTTTCACTGGACGACATAATCGCCGGTGAAATCGTGTGGGGCGCCACCAAATCGGCCATTGCCTCCGCTATTGTGCTCGGAGTCATCAGCGCTTTCGGGCTGGCCCATTATCCGGAGGCCCTGCTTATCCTTCCGCTCTCTTTTCTCGGCGGGCTGGCATTCGGGACCGCCGGAATGATTTGTACCGGCCTCGTGCCGAGCATCGACATGTTTAATCTGCCGATCTTTCTGTTCATAACTCCCATGTTTCTATTCGGCGGCACCTTTTTTCCGATCTCCGCCCTTCCCGACTGGGCCCAGAAATTATCCTTGGGCCTCCCACTGACCCACCTCGTCAACTTGTGCCGGGCCTTCTGTCTTGGACGGATGTCGAAGGACCTTATCTGGAACGCCGTTTATCTCGCGGTATTCTTTGTCGCGCTTTTTCCGGTCGCATTGAACGTGATGCGCCGAAGGCTCATTCACTAGCTTTTAGTAACGGGTATTCGCATTCGAAGCCGGGTCTTGACTTTGAGACCTCCTCTCGAAATTGAACAGGGAATATTTTCCGGGGGACCGGGAAGCGGCAAACCCCTTCAGAACGGATTCAATGGAGGGGCGCTGTTTTTCAGGACCTTCGCTCAAATCAATGAGAAAATTCCTGTATCCAAAAGACCTGATGACTCCAAGCTGATCGAACAGGCTGACAGGCCGGTCGGCGTAGATCTCCACGCGGCCGGCCGTTCTTATTGAGTGGTAGGTTTCTTTTCTCGCGCTTACAAAGGGCCGCTCCTCGTTGACATTCGGGACAAGCGGCGAGGTGAAAAGCGGCGGCCGGCAATAAACGGTAAGAATAAGCCGGGCGCCCGCTTTTTGCTGAACCAGCTCTTTCAGTTCTGCCTTCGTTATCTCAATGGAAGGAACCATCCACGAACATCCGAGTTCGGCGGCCTGAACGAAGGCGGCGCTGTTTCGAAGGTTGAGCTTCGATCCGGCTATGAGTCTCAGGCCCCTGCCCTCCTCCGTCAAGTCGAAGTGGCCCCAGTTATTCATCTCCCATAAAACAAAACCCTTGCCGATAAACCACTTGACGGCGGCCCGGAAATAATCCACGTCTTTCTCGGCGATGACGGGAGGCAGGGAGAACCCGAGTTTTCTTATCTGGGCGGGAGAGAATCTCTGTCTGGCGATCCTTTCCAGGTTCTTTTTGTCGGCTCTAATCAGGACCATTGAAGCGGACGACTGTAGCGCGGCCACAACTTCATCCGCCAGGGCCACTTTCAGGATCAGCATCTCATTTTCTTTTTTCCAGCCCGATTCAGGTTTCAGCAGATCGCCCAGCACCTCCCGACCAACCTTAGAGTTCCCTTTGAACCGAATCCCCGCCGGAACCTCTTCCCTTATCTTCCTCCATATTGAGGTGATCGGTTTCGATTTCGTTCCAACTTTGAAAAGTCTGTCACCGGAACTGATATTTTCCCGGCAGGCAAGATAAGCGTGTTCGCCGCCCTGCGCCGACGCAATGCTATTCCCGGCGCAGTCATAAATATCCGATACCGAAAAAGCCCTCTCCTCTTTGCCTGAACCGGATTCAGGGCGAAGCCGGTCGCCCTTTGCGACAGGATGGCGCAAATCGACAAATATGCGGCCCGGCGCGACCGATTTTACGGTGGCAGCCCATGTGCCGCTCGAGCCGGAACGGTGCGGGGTGAGAATATTGCCTGAGCCAGAATCGTCAAGATGACCCGAAACGAGTCTCCTTGAAGGGGCATGCGACAGCAGTTCGGCCGCGAATGCCAGAGCTTCTTTTTCTTCATCTCCGGGTTTTGCGTCCAAGACTGCGCGGTAAGCCCTCACCACATCCGCGACGTATGTCGCGGGCTTCATCCGGCCTTCTATCTTGAATGCCGAGATACGCATCCGCTTGAGCTTCGGCATGAGCGGCAAGGCGCAAAAATCGTTGCATGAGAGGAAGAAGCCCTCCTTCCTGCCCTGGCTGAACTTTAGCCGGCAAGGCTGCACGCACTCACCACGAAGCCCGCTCCTCCCTCCGCGAAAACTGCTCGCCAGGCACAACCCGGAGTACGAATAGCAAAGCGCGCCGTGAATGAAAATTTCAAGTTCGGTTTGCGTTTCGGAGCAGATCTGTTCGATTTCTCCCAGCCTGAGTTCACGGGCAAGGATAACCCGGCTAGCCCCCATCTTCTGAAGAGCTTTTACTCCGGCTGAGTTGTGCGCACCGGCAAGAGTGCTGGCGTGAAGTCTTAAATGCGGGAAATTGCGGCGGACGAAATAAAAAATCCCGGCATCCTGGACTATGAGACCGTCCGGTTCAAGCGATGCCAAATAGTTGAGCGTTTCCAGCAGTTCGGGAAGCTCGTCCGCCGCGATCTGGCTGTTCAGCGCCGTATAGATGCGTACGCCGCGCCTGTGGGCGAACGGAATAACGGTGGCAAGTTCCTGCATGGAAAAGTTGGCTGCCGTGGCCCTGGCGCTGAACTTTTTGAGACCGAGATAAATCGCATCGGCGCCGTTTTCGACTGCGGCGAAAAACGACTCAATATTGCCGGCCGGAGCGAGGAGTTCCGGTTTTGACTTTACTGTCGGCTGCGACTGGACGTTTCGATTCAATTTGAATTCCCGACTATTTATAACCAGAATAGAATTATAATCGCAACCGCGGCATTGGACACCACCCTTGGGGCATGGTTTTCAATGAGAGCCGAAGACCCTGTCAAATATTACGTCCACGTGTTTGAGGTGATACCCCAGGTCAAATACGGAATCGATCTCCTCAGCCGTCATACGGCTCATAACCCTTGAATCCTCTTTAAGCCTGTCTTTCAAATTGCCGCCTTTATCCCAGACTTCCATCGCGTTCTGCTGGACAATCCGGTAAGCCTCTTCTCTGGATATTCCTTTCTGAATCAAAAAAAGCATGACCTGCTGAGAGAAGAACAGATTTCCGGTAAGGGACATATTCCGTTTCATGTTTTCCGGCATCACGGTGAGCCTGTCGAGAACACGCGTGAAGCGAGCCAGCATGTAGTCGAGCAGAATCGTGGAATCGGGACCGATAACCCGTTCGACCGATGAATGGCTGATGTCACGCTCGTGCCACAGCGCCACGTTTTCCATTGCGGCCAGGGCGTTGCCTCGAAGCACACGGGCCAGACCGGAAAGGTTTTCGGAGGAGATCGGATTGCGCTTATGAGGCATTGCCGAAGAGCCCTTCTGTCCCTGTGAAAAGAATTCTTCCACCTCCCTGATCTCGGTATGCTGGAGCAGGCGTATCTCGGTCGCCATTTTTTCTATGGAACATCCGATTATGGCCAAGGTCGAGAAGAACTGCGCATGCCGGTCGCGCTGGATTATCTGCGTGCTGACGGGGGCCGGTTCGAGTCCAAGCCGCGCACAGACGGCTTTCTCGATTTCCGGGTCGATGTTTGCAAAGGTGCCGACCGCGCCCGAGATCTTTCCCGCCCGAATCGCTTCCCTGGCCTGGAGCAAACGTTCGCGGTCGCGCCCGATCTCTGAGTACCAGACCGCAAGTTTGAGGCCGAACGTGATCGGTTCCGCATGCACGTTGTGGGAGCGCCCGATCTCCACGGTGTCCTTGAATTCGAAGGCCCTTTTCTTCAGCACCGCCAGCAGCTTGTCCATGTCCTCCAGGAGCAGGTCCGATGCTTCTGTCAACAGCAGGCCGAAAGCGGTGTCCAAGACATCGGACGAAGTGAGACCCTCGTGGATGAAACGTGCTGAAGGACCAACGAATTCGGCGACACTGGTCAAAAATGCTATGACGTCGTGCTGCGTCTCGCGCTCGATCTCGTCAATTCTTTTTACGTTGAAGCTCGCGTTTTCACTGATGGCTTTGTAATCTTCGGGGGGGATTTTGCCTCTTTGATAAAGCACTTCACAGACCGCAAGCTCAACGTCCAGCCATTTGCGGTATTTATTCTCAAGTGTCCAAATCCGTCCCATTTCAGGCCGGGTGTAGCGCTCGATCATTTTTCCCCCCACAATACATTGAATTGACATCAAATCAGTTCTTATTTTCTCAACGGGACCACCATAATTCAAAAGAGGCGGAAACACAAACCGGCTCCGCTCGCGCTCTGCTGCATTTCTGAATATTATGCCGGGCAGAAGGTCAATTATCCCACCGGGCGGCACTTATGCTAAGATTCTTTCCACCCGGTCAGCAGAGTGAGCAAGCGAAATATTCAAAGGAGCGGCTTCATGCGGGAAATCTCAAAATGAGGTATTTGGGCGCTCATATGTCAATTGCAGGTGGAATGCATCGCGCCTTCGACCGGCTTGGTCAAATCCGGGGAAACGCGCTTCAGATCTTTACCGCTAACCAAAGGCGGTGGATTTCGGGAAAACTGGAAAACCAGGCAATTGAACTGTTCAGGTTAAGATGGGAGCAAAGCGGATGGATTCCACTTGCCGCTCACGACAGCTATCTTATCAATCTGGCCTCGGTTGACGGTGAGATTCTCTCCAGGTCCATTGCCGGTTTTGCCGAAGAACTGATACGCTGTGACAAGTTGGGAATACGTTACCTCATAATGCATCCGGGCGCCCACGTCGGCGCAGGGGTGGAAGCGGGTCTGATCGGTCTGGTTCGAAACCTCGACCGCTCAATTGAAGTTTCCGGCGTCAAATCGGTTTCCGTCCTTATTGAAAATACGGCCGGACAGGGATCGACCCTGGGGTCAAGCTTCGAAGAAATCGCATTCATTTTGCAAAACTCCCGGTTTGGAGAAACGATGGGAGTCTGCTACGACACCTCTCATGGGTTTGCGGCCGGATATGACATTCGGGACGAGCGGGCCTACAACATTACAATGTCGAAATTTGACGAAAAGATAGGCCTCTGCCGCATCAAGTTCTTCCATCTGAACGACTCGGTTCGAGAACTCGGGTCTCGCGTGGACAGGCACGAACATATCGGAAAGGGCAAAATCGGCCTGAATGGATTCAGGCTTCTGCTGAACGACCCGGGCGTTCGCGATCTCCCGATGGTACTTGAAACCCCCAAAGGAAAAGACCTTAAGGAGGATAAAGTCAACATGGGTGTCCTGCGGTCCGTTCTGCAGGACTGACCCCCTTTTTCACAGGTGGAAACGTCTCCTGCAAATTTCGGAATGGGTTTGTTAGAGTCTAGTTCTTCAGATAGTTTTCCAGGTTCGGTGTATTAAACCCTGTTATTCTGGCGCCTGTATCCGTCAAGAAGAGAGGAGTTCCTTCCACTCCGACTTCGCCGGCCACGGCTTTGTGCCCGGCAAGCATTTTCTCGCCGGCCTCGCATTTCTCCGAGCCTATATCTTTGTCCGACTGCGCGTTTTCGAGCGCCGTTTCACGATTCTGCGCGCAAAGGATCTGAACGCTCTTCCCGGCGGCTTTAGGGTGAATATCCAGAGGGATGAGGAAAACATACAGGGTGTAGTTCGTCTGGTTTTTCAGCCAGTCGTAGGCCTTTCTGCAAAACGGGCATTCCACGTCCGAGAACATGATAAGCTTCTTCGCTCCATTGCCTCTCTTGATCTCGATGGCGTCATTGAGGGGGATCCTGGATAAATCGACTTTGGTCACTTCCGCATACCTTACCTGAGTCAGATTCACTTTATTCTTATCGAAGAGGTTGCCTCCGAAGAGGAGGTATGCGCCGTCCTTCGTTACGTAACAGATCTTTTTCCCCTTCGCCGGATCTTTCAAAACAACTTCGTAGAGACTCCCGATGTCTCTGACATCGACAATTTCAACCTTCGCAGAAAGCATACTCTTGACGATTCCAAGCTCCTTGACATCTTCAAGCGGCTCTCCGGCAATGCAGAAGGGATGCGAAACGACAAGGGACAACAAGACGGCAAAAAGGATTTTTTTCATAGCGGCCTTTCATACATGAAGGAGGTGGGGCTTTGGGACCCAACCCCCGCTGAGTTTGCATCCGGGTTCCGGCCGTATCCTCTCAGGGGTAGTGTCGGCAAAGCGCTATCGTATAATATAGTCAGAGAAGCCAGGCATTCCCATTCAACCGTGCTAATTTTCGTTACGATCTCAAACTTGTATCTCAACGAGAGGCCCTTCGATCCTCTTTCACGGCTTCATCGTTGTATAATAGACAAATTTACCGTTTTCCACTTTGTTTATAACCATATTCTTCACTGGATTTCCATCCGGCCCCATCGTGATGGATCCAGAGACCCCCATGAAATCTTTGGTCTTTGAAAGAGCATCCCTGACCTTGGGGCCCTCAATGGAACCGGCCCGTTTGATCGCATCCACCAGCAGGAAATAGGCATCAGCGCCAAGGGCCGTAAAGGCGCTCACTTCCTGGCCATATTTAGCTTCGTAAGCCTTGTTGAACTCCTTCGCTAATTGGCCGGTTGCCGCATCTTTATGAAAATGCGCCGTAAAAAACATCCCTTCGACCGCCTTGCCCCCTATCTCAATCAGTTGGTCCGCCTGCGCGCCGTCTCCAGTGAGAATCGGCGTGTTTATCCCCAGATCCCGGGCCTGCTTGGCCAGCAGCGCGTCCTCGACGTAATAAATCGGCGCGTAAATCAGGTCCGGCTTACTCGTCTCGATTGAGGAAAGCTGGGCCGAAAAGTCCTGGTCGCCCGTTTGAATGAATGTTTTGGACACAACCTTGCCCCCCAGCTTCTGGAACTCTTTTTCGAAGTAGTTTCCGAGCCCCACGCTGTAGTCTTGGGAGTGGTCGATAATGAGTGAAACGGATTTGGCCTTCAGTTGCTCCAGCGCAAACTTCGCGGCGATCTCCCCTTGAAACCGGTCGGTAAAGCATACCCGAAACGCGTACTCTTTTCCTTGCGTTACAAGCGGATTCGTTGCGGTTGGACTGACGCTGGGGATTTTGGCCTTCTCCGAAATCGGATTGCCTGCCATCGAATCCGCGCTGATAGCTTCCCCTATTATGCCCACAACCTTCATCTCAGTTAGCAGCGATACGGCGTTGGATGATTCTATCTGATCGCTCTTCGTATCCATGAGAACCGGGCCGATCTTTTTTCCGAGCACCTCGGGCTCCATGGAGTTGGCCGTCTGTATCCCCGCCCATTCCATTTTACCGTAAGCGGCAACGCCGCCCGTCATTGGCAGGAAGGCGCCGATTTTTATTGTCTCATTGTTTGAAAAGGCCTGCGGAGGAAGACCGGGCAATGCAAACATCAAGACCGCCACTACTAAAAGGACCTTTGCTCGAAGCATTTTATTCATCCTGCTGCAGAGTTAAAATGAGCGAAAACGTGATCGCACAATCAGGATAAATATCCCGATTAAAGAGTTTGCGCTATTCAAAAGATACGGATTCCGTGATACTTTGCGTTTTCGCTTTCCTAGTAAAGCGCCGCATATCCGACCGGGCGAGGGTTATGACTCTTTTTGGTGAAAATATAGTGCTTGAAGGGCCGCTCGAACCACGCGAAATTGCCGGCTTCACATTCATCGGTCCCGATTTTTTCCAAAGAGACGAAAAAGGTGAACTGCTAAGCCCGATCGCCTCGATTTTTCCTAAATACAACGCCATAGTTACTGTGCGGGGCATCCACGCCGATCACTTCCTGATCATGCTGGAACTACTCAAACGCGGCAGGTCGCCGGAAGATCGTTCCAATATCGACGAAATCGAACGTGAGGTATGCCGGGATGCCGTCTCGCTCCTTCTGCGCGGCTCTCTCATTCTGGTAAGGTCCGACCCTGCCGATATGGAGCATGTTTTCGCCGCGGACCGGATACTGCAATCTTTTATCCCTAAGGGGCAGATTCAGTTTACCGGGCTGCACAATCCGGAGGTAAGAGGGAGTCTGCGTCGAAGGGGTGAAAGTTGGCGCGTCTCTCCGGCCCCCAGGTCAGTCAGCGAAATTTCCTGTTACGTCAAGGCAAGCCAGGTGCAGGTCGGCACCGGACTGACCGTCTATTACAATGCGCCTACCGGAGGCAGATTCCTGACCTACGATGAATTCATGCGCATCAGGCCTCTGCTTGAAACCGACCGCACAGAGGCGCTGGCCCGTTTAGAAGAGATACTGAACCTACTTCACCGAGTCAATAATCGGGGCAGCCGTGAATTGAGCTTCTTTCTGCCTGCAGGTGTGAGTATCGATTTTACGGACCTCGAGGAAATTGTTCACCTACTACAGGCACTGGCCGCCTTTGCGCCCGTGTTGCAGGTTCAGAAAGCCTTCGACCGTTTTGCCTCCAGTTTTGCACGATCTGCCGGCCCCGAACTCATGACGGACGATTGTCAGAACCCGGTCTGGCGGACGACGATGTTCTGCCGTCTTCTTGATATTAATGAAGAAGAAATGGAAGAATGGTCGCTGGCCCTTAGCCCTGAATTTCATCTGAATGTGAATTGGCTGCCCGGAGCTTCCGTTGTAGCCGGTGAACTCACGTTCGACCCCGGCGCGCATCAGCGCGTGAGAGGTCTGATTTCCTATTTCTGGGAAACATCGGGCGAACTTGTCTCAATCAATGTTGGGCGCATCGAGGAACCCCAGACTTCCAGAGATATTTCCGGAGAGGAAAGGGATGTATATGTGGTCGTAATGACGACGAGGGACCATGAGGACTCGATCCGGCTCCTTCGGCTGATGAAATGGGATGTAATTCATTGGATAAAGATGGGTTTTTCCATGGACCAGGCCGTTGCGGAGACGATCAAATACCGGACTTACATATTCGACAGACTCCATGCGGCGACCGAGCTTGGGTTTCCAATCCTCAACTATAACCAAATCAAGCTGGATGAGGAGGTCCCCGGTCTGGGAACGATCCCGGCCTTTTTCTTCGAAAGACCTTACATTTCAGGGGTTGTAACCGACAAGATTCCCAACTCCTGCTACATAAACCCTGACTTTATGAAGGGCCTTGCCGAACAGCTCGGCGCCGCCGCTGCTTTCACACTCGTTCTAGGAAAGGCCAGTCCTCGCACCGGGAAGATTTTCTACGATGACGGCGATGAACTCATCCAGTTAGACACCAACTCCATCCCGGTCCGGCTTGTAATAATAGAGACAACGGGATCGTTCACCGACTGGACGACCCCGCTCCTATCCCTGCTTCCCCAATGCCTTTCGCGTTTCAGGGCGCATCTGGATAAAGCCCGCGAAAGCGGGGTGCCGCTCGATACGCTGACCGAATCGGTGGAGATATTTGCAGCGGCGCTCCGGGACAAACTTCGCTTCACCCAGGAGCTTGCTTTCGCTCCATCCTCCAACATACGCCATCTGTTTGACGACCGGCCCCGTGAACAGGGAGGAATAAGACACCGGTGGAAGGGAATACTGGCTCGCTTGATGGATGCCGACCCGCAGGAGCTGCACGATTACATCGTCAACAGCCTGGAACTCCGAATGAATCGGTGAGCAGCGATTTTTGAGAGGAATAAAATGCCTGTAGCTTTTATTACCGGCGCAACGGGGTTTATCGGACACCACGTGGCGACTTCACTTCTAAACAGGGGCTGGACGCTAAGGGCGCTCTGCCGAAAACGGCCGGCGTGGTCCCTGGATCAACCGGGCATTTCGTGGCATATCGGAGATATTCGTAATCCGGCCGACATCATGAGCGCCATTGCCGGAGCAGAGGCCGTCTTTCATGTTGCTGCCGACTACAGGCTGTGGGCTGCAAACCCGGGCGAAATCTATGAGAGTAATGTCAACGGCACCGTCAACGTCCTTAAGGCGGCGCTGGCGGCCGGAGCCGGCCGAGTCGTGCATACGAGCAGCGTCGGAGCGCTCGGACTTCACCCGGATGGAACTCCTGCTGATGAAAACACACCTGTCTCTATGAACGACATGGTCGGACACTACAAGAGATCGAAGTTTTTGGCCGAGAGAGAGGCCGAAAGATTCCTCGAAAAAGGATTGGCGGTGGTGTTCGTTCACCCGAGCACCCCGGTGGGTCCCGGGGATTTCAAACCAACACCGACCGGCAAAATCGTTGTCGATTTCCTTAACAGAAAGATGCCCGCTTATATCGATACGGGACTGAATCTGGTAGACGTCAGGGACGTTGCCGAAGGGCATTGTCTTGCTCTGGAAAAGGGCAAAATCGGCGAAAAATATATTCTCGGGAACCGAAATCTGACCCTGGCGCAAATCTTTGCAATCCTGGAGAACATCTGCGGTGTACCGGCGCCCAGGGTTAAGCTCCCTCGCACACCCATTTTATGGCTTGCCGGTATCCTCAACGTCATTTCAATGGTTACGGGACGCGAGCCGCTTGTTCCTTACGAGGGGGTAAAGATGGCGGCTAAACACATGTATTTCAACCCCTCCAAGGCGGTCCGGGAATTGGGATTTCCCCAGACGCCGGTCGAAACCGCCTTGTCCGACGCCGTCTCCTGGTTTAAATTAAATGGTTACGTAAAAGAGAAGGCATAAGCTAAAACCGCTGGGTCCGTTTTCAGGCGGCCACTGAATGAACCGAGGTGTCGATGCGTTTTCCAATCAGTCTTTATGTTTCGATGGTCAGTTATCTGGTTAATAACCAAGTGCGCGGAGTCGAGCGCTTTCCGTTGGTGCTGATGCTCGAACCTACCCACAGGTGTAATCTGACCTGCGCGGGTTGCGGGAGGATAAGAGAATATCGGGATACCCTTTCCCAGGAAATGTCCCTGGAAGATTGCGTAAAGTCCATCGACGAAGCAGGGGCGCCGGTGCTCACCATCACAGGCGGCGAACCCCTTCTCTACACCAATGTCCCCCAGTTGGTCCGTGAAGGCCTGGCGCGAGGCAAACACATTTATTTTTGCACAAACGGGCTGCTTCTGGAGGAGTCTTTACCGCTTTTCAAGCCCACTTCACGTTTCACCTGGAACGTTCATTTCGATGGGACCGAGCCAGTTCATGACGCCATCATAGGCAAGCCGGGCGGGTTCAGCAAGGCCATGGCCGGCGTTAAAGCCGCCAAGGCAATGGGATTCCGCGTAAGCACCAATACCACGGTTTACCGTGACTCTTCCCTGGTGGATCTCGCTATGCTTTTCGAGCAGCTTAAAAACGCCGGAGTCGACGGGATACTGGTCGCTCCCGGATTCAGCTACGAAGAAGTCATTAACGATGTTTTTCTAACCAGACATGAAATCGAGAGAAAATTCCGTGAGATCAACACCTGGGAAAGCAGGTACCCATTTATCAGCACCCCGCTCTACCTGGAATTTGTGGCCGGGGGAATGTCGCTCAAGTGTACGCCCTGGGGAAGTCCGACACGCAACCCGCAAGGCTGGAAATCTCCATGCTACCTTATCACGGATACCCATTACCGCACTTTTACCGAACTGATGGAGCGGACAGATTGGGAACATTACGCGTCCGGCGCCGACCCCCGCTGTTCCCAGTGCCTGATGCACTGCGGCTATGAACACACTACCGTGCTCCAGATGGGTTTTCGCGACCTCTTCCGAATGATGAAGTGGAACCTGAATGCATGAGACCCTGAGACTTCTGTGGGGAACCATCCTCCTTCGCCCCTACGTTTTCGCCTTTCTGGCCGCCTACATTGTCGCAGGCTGCCGGCATATCGGCTGGAAGAGGACATTGCTCTATATTCCGGTTGGCTATGCGCTTGCATGGGCTTCCGAATTTTCGTCAATCCACTGCGGGTTTCCCTATGGCGACTATTTTTACATACAGAGCACCGCGGGCAGGGAGCTGTGGATTTTCGGGGTCCCTTTCATGGATTCGCTGTCTTATGTCTTTCTGTCCTATTGCAGCTACTCCCTGGCAACTTTCATGATGAGCCCGGTAGCATTTCGCTCGGGCAATCTTATTACGTTAGAAACACCCGGCATACGCCGTTCCCGGCAAACCCTGGTCCTCGGCGCATTCCTATTCATGTTGCTCGATATCGTCATCGACCCGGTGGCCCTTCTGGGAGAACAATGGTTTCTAGGCAAAATTTACGGTTACCGTCAGGCAGGATTGTATTTTGGCATACCGATGAGCAATTTCGGGGGATGGCTGTTGGTCGGCTTCGTTCTCGTTGGGGCGTTGCAGGCCATAGATCGAATACCGGCACTGGACTCGAAGCCTCATCCGAGGTCCACCCTTCCCGCTCATGGCCTGTCCATCCGGTCATGGCTCAGGACGCTGGGCCCTCTGCTCTATTTTTCGGTTCTGTCATTCAATATCACGGTAACCTTATACATCGGCAGCATGCTGCTCGGACTGGTGGACCTGCTGCTCTTTGCAGCCCTGCTCGTGCCGATGGTATTTTTCACGATTTATAAAAATTCGAATTTTTCAAACGAATCGGTCTATGGAAATCTCGTGGATCCCGATTTCATCAAATCGGGGATTAACGCTCAATCGTAATCCCTCTCGCCATTTCGATCAGCTCATCGGCTGGAATCCTGACAAAAGCGGCCACGGATCTGCACAGGTTTTTTGCCGCCACACGGGACCTGCGCCATGAGAGGTAAAAAGCTCTCAACACCAGCGGTCTTCTCAAAACCGTAGAGAGCACGCCATAGAGTTTTACTCTTCCGCGCCCGTCGCAAATATCGCTCAAATCGAACCCGAGTTCATGATCGACACAATCGCTTATGGCCCTGAAACACACGAAAGGTATTTTCATCTTCGATGCTATTTCGGCCACCTTTGCCGTTTCCATATCCATGGCCGCCATTTGTCCGGCCGCAACGACGCAGACCGCCTTTTTATTCTCAGAAAACTCACAACTGATTCCCGTGACCCGCACGTTTTGATTCGCGGTCAAAAAATCGTCCAGACCCGCTGGAAACCGAAAGTTAAATGTATCTTCGCATGACTTCTGTCGAACGCGAACAATGGCACAGACATCCCCGATCTTCATGTCAGGGTGAAGACCTCCCGCAAAACCAGCAAAGATAAGCAAGTCAGGCCGAAATTCGGGCATTTTCACTCTCAGTGCTTCTTCGGCCCACTTCGCACCCATGCCGGTTTCGATCAGGACGATCTCCTTATCGGGCAATTTGAAGGCAAATTCTTTTAACGGTTTCCTTTTCACAAGACGGCGGCCGGGAAGAAATTTCTTCAGCGGTGAGTGTTCCTGCGGCAGAGCTGCCAGTATCAAAATCTTCATCTGCGTTTCAGCCCCGACCATCGAAAAAATTCTGTGGAAAATCGGTGAAGATACCGTCGATTCCTGTCGCAAAAAGGACCTTGGCCAGCCGCTGACTATTCAGAGTCCATATGAGCACACGGAAACCTTTTTGCTTCAGCCTGCGAATTTGCCAGGGCAGAAAAGCGCGAATTCCGGGAATGTACGCGAAAGCGCCGAGTTCCGCCGTCAGTTCGACCGGGTCGGTTTTGAAGCTGTCAATCAGAACTCCCGTCTTTATACTTCTTTCCAGTTTTTTCACCTGCGCAAGATAGTGGTGATTGAACGATGAAATCAGGACTTTTCCGGCTGCGCCCATCGACCGGACCAGATCGACGACTTTTTGCACGATGCATTCATGCCCCGGTCGCCCTGACAGATTCTTGATTTCTATATCGAGCAGCCAATCGTTTCGAAGCGTGAATAAAATTGCCTCCTCGAGGGTCGGCACGGGTTCGCCTTCGTATTCCGCCAAATTGGATGCTGAAACCTCTCCCGCTGCAATTTGCCCGAAAGGGTCTGCTGTTGCGAACCAGGAGCCAAAATCGAGGGCCTTGAGTTCGGAAAGATTAAAATCGCTCACCAGCCAGGGATTTCGGTCAGGGAATTTCCATTTTGCGTCGGAGGTCCGCCCCAGATCCTGGTCGTGGATTACGACGGGTTTCCCATCCCGGCTCATTCTCACGTCAATCTCCCACATTCCCGCGCCCGATGCGAATGCAGCGCGCGCGGACGCCAGAGTGTTCTCCGGGGCGAGTGAACGTGCTCCTCTGTGCGCGGCAATCAATGGTTTTCTGAACGCGTCCTCGATCTCCAGAGCCATGAGGGAAATCCGAAATCGTGAAATAAAGAGCAACCATGTAGTTTTTACTATACTTTATGCGAAGAAATACAGCCTTTATTACTCGTGATTACTGCCTACACCTGATTGTATCTTCCATTGAAAACCGGCAAATTCTATCTCGCCAAAGAGTTGGTTTCCATGAAACCCTATTCCCCGAAAGCCAGGCCCCCCTCCCTCCTCCTGGCTTTCACTTTTTTGGTGGTTTGCCAACGCTTGACAGACTGCCCGCCCGCCCGTTATCCATAAGCGTTCAGGACAAAAACTTATGCAGTCTCCACTTGATCGGAGCCTCGATGAACATAGCGCTGGTTTTTCCCCCTTTCTATTTTGAAGCACTCTATAATATGCCTCCGTTGGGGCTTATCAATCTTGCCACTGTTCTCAAAAGCAGCGCTCACGAGGTCAGGATTTTCGACTTTCCTGTCTCTATTCGCCTGAAAACGATCTCGATGGACGCGAACATTTACAGGCAATGCGCACGTCACATTCTCGAGTTTGAACCCGATGTTGCCGCGTTTTCCGTGCAATGCACCACCTACCCCCCATCCGTCAGGATAGCCGAAGAACTCAAGAAGATAAAACCGGAGGTGCGTATAGTCTTCGGCGGACATAATGCTTCATTTGTCGATGAGCTTACGCTTTCACGCTTTCCCTTTGTTGACGTGATCGTTCGCGGTGAAGGAGAGATCACATTCCCGGAACTGATCCTGGCGTTCGAACATCAGGCTCTGCCTGATTCAATCGTTGGAATAACCTTTCGCGCCGGTGACCGAATAACTCGAAACCCGGACAGGCAATTGATCGAAGATTTGGACTCATTGCCGGTAAGTGATTATACATTCGTTCCTCCACTTCATATTTATCGCGATGCCTGCGGCATAAGGCGCTCCATCGCCATTCTGGAGGTCGGACGGGGATGTCCGCATCATTGCATATACTGCTCGCAATCGCTCATCTGGAGAAGGAGGAGCCGCACGTTTTCTCCCGATCGGCTCATCCATGATATGAAGGACCTTGCCGAAAATTTCGGGGCCGAGTGTTTCCTTCTTGCTTACGACCAGTTTACCTCCAAACGGGAGTTTGCCGAGCAGTTTTGCCGCGGCGTAATAAATGCGGGTCTGAATCGAATTCCATGGTACTGCATATCGAGGCTCGATACCCTGGACGAAACTCTTCTAAGGCTTATGCGCGAGGCGGGATGCGAATCGATGTGTTATGGGATTGACTCCGGATCCAAGAGGACCCTGGCCTTCATTCGCAAAAACATCGACCATGAGGTCCTGCTCGACAGGGTGAGGGATACGACCGAAGCGGGCATGATCCCTACCTTGAGTTTCGTAATCGGCTTTCCCGAAGAGAACGCTGCGGATATTGAGGAGACCCTCAGGCTGGCCCTGAAGTCCGCGGCCACGGGCAACACCAACGTTCTTGTGCAGATGGCGACGATCCTGCCGGGAACCGGCCTGTATGAGAAATACAGGGACAGACTGGTCCGCGAGGTGGATACCTATTTTTCCCTCGGAATCGAATTCGACAGCGGAAAGCGAATCGCCGGCGACGACGAGTTGATCGATTCCGATCCGGCGATTTTTTCCAGCTTTTACAACCTGCCCTGCCCCGCTTTATCACTTAAGGACCTTAATGATATAGCGACCTACTTCACGATAATTGCATCCCTATACCCGAGGAGCTTCTTCCTCCTGAGCCTTGAACTGAAAAGGCCCGTCGCCGATCTTTTCTTCAGTTTTCTTGACTGGATTGCAGACCCCCGCCGGGTTGAAATCGCTGCATCGGATGGGCTCGCTTCCACCAATTGTCCCGAGAGCGTTGTGCCGTCCTCCGGGACCCAGGGCCGCCGCGGCCTGACGTCGCAGGCATGCCTGGCCCATTTTGGCGATTTTGCTTCGGAATGTCTTGCCGGCAACCACGTACTTGTTCGAAACTATTTTTTCGAACTTCTGAAATATGAAACCTACCTGATTCGCGCTGCCCGGATTGAACCGGGGGAATCTTTTAACATCGACCTGGGCGGGATCGGCAATCTCCGGCCGGTTTGCGGCGATGGGATCGTGATCGACAAGTTTACATTCGACATTCCCGACGTTATCTTGCACATGAAGTTCGGCCGGTTTCCGGACACCTGCGCCGAGAGGACCGCTTACCTGGTATTCACACGATCGGAAAGTTTCTCTCAGGTGCGCGAGGTAAATGAGTTCGGGTTCGATTTCCTTCAATTATGCAGGGGACGCTTGACCCTGGAACAAATAGCATCAAGTCTTTATCCAAAATATGGTTCAGGAACAGATCGCGAGCAGTTTACATCCATGTGCGCTGAAACTGCCGGGATGCTGGCAGATCTCGAGATCGTAGCCCATCGTCAACACCCATCCGAGCCGGAAAGGAGGTGAACCGGATGCTGAAAGTCAAGGAAATTGAGAAAAAGGTGCTGGCTGCCGTGCCGTCGTGCCATTCCCCATCGTGTCATGCGCCATCATGCCATGCGCCATCGTGTCATGCGCCATCGTGTCACGCCCCTTCTTGCCACGGGCCTGCGTGACACCCTGTTGGAGATGACAATTGACTCCCTACCTGGAACCGGGGTGGCGCAGAAATGTGCTCCCCGGTCTTTTCCAAAGGCGATTTTTATAATCCTGGAACTCGGCTAACCGGAGCATATTCCATAAATTCATTTATCAATAACCCTCAATTCTACACCCATGTAAAGTCCTAAAAAGGTTAAAAAAAGCACCCTCGCGAACCTTTCCAAGCTCCCTGATTCCGTCATCGAACAGTTGCGTGTCCTGCTTCGGGGCGGACATGCCGCAGAAAGATTCCAAGACGCCCTGGAAGTGGTTCGCCGTATGCCCCACGGGCATGTGGCCACCGTGTTGGGAACGATCTTCGCCACCGGTTTTGATCGAATCATTTCCTCACAGAAGAACCGAGTCAGTTCGGCTGATCGGGAGCCGGAGTGACATCAAAAACCGGGGTATATCGCGTCACAAGGGTTTACGTACCGTTTTTCCTTTCCATTTTTTCACAAAGTAATGTAAAAGGATTCAAATTGGCATTTAGCAGCATTAGTGGTATTGGGGGGCTATATCATGGCGGTTGAGACACCGAGTTTGCTAATAGTGCATCAAAATCCCAATATGGCCAAGACCTTGGCTACTCTTCTCTCCGAAGATTATGACATCTATATCGCCAGGCAGGCGTCACAAGTCTCTCAGATAATAGAAAGCACTGCGATCCACCTGGTGCTGGCCACACAGCAATTGCCGGACAGCACCGGTCTCGTTCTATTTTCCGAGTTGCGGCGAAATCGGCCGCACATTGTCCGCATTCTGATCGTCGATGCCGAGGACAAGCGCAACATAGATATCGGCGATGCCATAAGCAGAGAAGTCATTCACAGGTACCTGGAAGAGCCCTTGACGAGCTCTATTTTCCTGGAAGCTGTGAGAAGAGGCATTCAACTATGCCAGAACCTGGAGCCGCCGCCTGAGCACTCGGATCTGCCTCCGGATGCAGAGCAGGAAGACCAGGGGGAAAGGCTAGAGGCAGCCTCAGAAGAGTCAATGGAGGAACCAGGCTCCGAAGCAAGTGCGACGGAGGCAAGCGAAGCTGAAAGCCTCCATCATGCAGGCCAGGCGTACGGGTCCATGCAGCAGGAGCGCGAAAGGCAGCAGGCGCTGGCGATCATCGAGGAAAAACAGACCCGGATCGAAAACCTGGAAGCAATTCAAAAGCAGTTGATCCAGGAAAAAGAGGAGCTATTGGATCGACTGGTCCAGGCGCAAAAAGAAAATATGGCAATGACCGTTTTGCGCCAGGAGAATGTTCGCTTGACCGAGGAAAACACTCTTCTCAAAGATGAGCGGCAATCTTTCGAACAACGGATAGCATCGTTGGAGACTCAGTCCGAAGAGCTTCGGGGTGAACTTGAGGGGGCGCGGGGCCAGTTAAGCAGCCTCGGCATGCTGCAAGATCTCGGATCGGTAAATGTACCAACTCCGGCCGAACTCCGTGAGACTGTCGACCCGCTCGAGATTTATGAGAAATCCGCGGAATGGTGCATGCAATTCACCCAGCTTCGGAAGCTGTGCAGCATTCTCGATCTCAAGGTTCACCGCGCAGACCAGGAAATCTCTGAGTTGCATGAGCAGATTGCCGGCTTGCGCACGCAATTCGACAGAGAGAAGATGGGGCTGATGAAAAAGATCAGCGAATACGAAGAGCAGTATCATAGTTTCAGGCAAGAGTTGGAGGCCCAGACAGCTCTTTGTGACAGGCTTGAGCGGGAGAAGGAAGAGCTGGCCGGAAAGCTTCTCTGAGAACAGACGCGCATCGAGGGGGAAGTTAGACAATACGGGGACCGGTTCAGCTTTGTTACACTTGGTTAAGGAGAATCCTATGTCAGATGTTCTTATTGAAGCGGCCGACGATGTTTCGAAGGCTAGAGTCATTCACTCCAAGGAAGATGAAAATACCAAACTGGAACCTCGCGACGGGCCGCTGGGTGTAGACATAGGAACATCCCGTATCGTTGTTTCTCAGAAAAAAGGCAATACCATCCTCACCAAGAGTCGGTTAAACGCCTTTTTCACTGTTCCGTACTTTACCTTCACGCAAGAGATGCTGGAGAAGAACCGCGTCCCCTACTGCGTTGAGGGTGACTCGCTGGTGATCATCGGTAACACGGCCGAGAAGTTCTCCCTCATGTTCAACACTGATGTCCGGCGGCCCATGCAGGAGGGACTGCTGAACGCTCAGGAGGTTGACGGTCAGAAATTCATCCAGAAGATCCTGGAGACCCTGGTAGGGCATCCCGATACACTGGGAGAACAGGTCTGCATCAGCATGCCGGCAGTACCTCCGGGTTGGGAGCACCGATTATTGTACCACCAGGCGATTCTCAAGAATTATTTCATGTCTCTCGGCTATCGCGTGAAAACCATAAACGAGGGATTGGCGGTGATTCTGACGGAACTGGCCGAGAACTTTTTCACGGGGGTCGGGCTAAATCTCGGGGGAGGCATGTGTAACGTCTGTTTTTCCTACCTTTCTCTGCCGATCTTGACCTTCAGCGTTCCTAAGGCCGGGGACTACATCGATCATTCAGTCGCCGCGGTCATGAACATGCTCCCCACTGAAGTGCGGGTTATAAAAGAAAACGAGCTGAACCTGTCGCAGTCGCCCCGCAACAGGATACAAAACGCGCTTCACATCTTCTATGACGAAGTCATCCACACCATGCTCAGTAAGTTGAAAACTGAGCTGTCCAAGAGCAATAAGTTGCCACAGGTTCAGGAATCCATTCCGATTATTCTTGCCGGTGGCACGGCTATGCCGAAAGGCTTCCTGTCGCGATTCGAAAAAATACTGCCTGAATATACGTTCCCGGTACCGATCGCCGGCGTTCGGCTGGCCAAGGATCCACTCACCACAACGGCGCGTGGCGCCCTGATTGCCGCCATGTCGAAAGAAACTCCGTTCGAACAAATGCTTTGATCAGAAAGTAGTTTAGCCTTGTCTAAAGTGACTTTAATCTGGGTATCCAGGCCCGGAAAGCCCTTCAGCATCATTTCTGTTCCCAAGGGTCTGATTTTCGCGGCAGCAGGCGTGGTTTGCCTCGCTTTGCTCGCATCCGTGACCATGTTTGTCTTCTATGAGCAGCGGATCGCGATAGCTCAGGAAAATCTTCGGCTGTATGAAGCCATCACGGAAAAAGAAAAGTTGAACCAGGACCAGGCCGGGATTATCGCCGAAAAAGGGGAGCTCCTCAACGCCCTTGAGCAGCAACTGAGCGAGGTTAAGACTTTTGAATCCAAGATTCGCCAGTTCCTGGGGCTGGATGGAAAGGTAACAAATCCGAAGCACCCTAACCAGGGAGGTATTGTCACTGAGAGTCTGGATTCATTCCCCCCCGCCAAAATACCCTCCCTTGGTGAGCATGCCGGATCGGCCGGCGTCGATATTCAACCCCGTACCCGGTCGTTGCGCAACAACCTGATCGAGCTTATGGGCTATATCCGCAATAGACAAATAGAAACCGACATGCTCCCCACCATGCTGCCGGTTGGCAGTAGAGATGTCTGGCTTGCTTCGGGTTTTGGATGGAGAAGTAATCCTATCACCGGGAGAGGAAGCGAGTTCCACGCCGGGCTCGATATCGCCGGCGCCCTTATGACCCCAGTCAAGGCCCCGGCGGATGGGGATGTTGAGGAGACAGGAGAAAACAAGCTACTTGGCAACTTCATCAAGATCCGCCACAGCAAGAAGCTGACGACTGTCTACGGTCACCTTCACTCCATTAAGGTATCCGAGGGCCAGATGGTCAAGCGTGAGGACGTGATAGGTTATATGGGAAATACCGGTCGAACCACGGGAATACATCTTCATTACTCAGTCCTTAAAGATGGCGCCTATGTGGATCCGGCGGATTATATTCTGGATTGCGACGTTTCCTCTTTGACACTGGATCATACAAAAAATGAAGCTTTTAAAATCCTTTACTAAGAGTGGCGATCAGTTGACAATTGGGAAGGTGGATACGGTCATAGGTCCGTCGACTGTCTTCGTCGGGAAACTGGAAACCAAAAACAGCGTCTACATCGAAGGCATTTTCAAGGGGCAACTCGGGGCACAGGGGAGTGTGACGGTCAATCAAAACAGCACCGTCGATGCGGACATCACCGCTGAGTATGTTGCCATTCACGGGAAAGTCACCGGTAACGTCTCCGTGCAGAAACAGCTGGACATTGCGGCGACCGGAGTATTAAAGGGGGATGTCCAATCACCGTCTGTCAGCATTGCAAAGGGCGGCATCCTGGATGGTTTTTGCAAGATGCTGAAAAACGATCTGAAACCGGGCGAAGTCCAGCCTCCTCTACCTTTTGAAGAAGTTGATGAATTCGATGTTGAAGATGAGGAAGAAGCCATTCTCAAGCCCATGGAAAGTGATGAACCTGTTTCAATGGGTGGGGAGAGAAAAAGAATCCACATCATTGATGACGAAGATGTCGTTAACCGCGGCTTTTCCGGAACTCAAACCGAGAAGAACTGACTCTCCCGCATAACGCCCGGCAGATTTTCCTGCCCCGGAAGTATCTCCTATTTTCCTTTCCGTCCGTTTGTCAACCGCTTTTGCCGCGCAACGGCAGGTTCATATATGAAAGAGCCATACGGTGCTGGCCCAGCGAGCCACACCGGCCCCGAGCCATGCGCAGATGCCCGTGAGGGTACAGGCGAAGCGTTGACAGGGGCACCACACAGGCAAGGTGTCGAGCTGGAAAATCAACCCTTCCAGGACGCCGACGCTGTTCACTGAAGGGGCAATCCGTCCTCAGCATCCGGACTACTATCTTGATGAGTTCACGTTTCGGTTCAATCGTCGCACATCCGAATCGCGTGCTGCTAATCTACAGACTGAAGGAGCAAGCGTTGGATTGCCCCCCTTGCCGTGTCGAATGATCGTAGAGGGTGGAGTAGTGAATGGTTGAGCTAACTGCATACCCACTTTTTATATTTTAGTGTTCAGTTTTTAGTTCTTCAGGTGTAATAAAAATTGTTTGTCTTTTGGCTTCTCTGAAGAAGAAAGTTCAAGGCAAAACCCAATCGGAAGAAAGTAAAGACTTGAACTGAGAAGCTGATTCTAATAAAAGCTAAGAACTGAGAACGGAAGCGGCCGAAAGGCTCGATGCCGCTCGCGCTTCTTTCCCCAATCGCGGCCGCCTCATTCCTGAAAGAAAGGAGGTGACACGGATGCTTGAGGTAAAGGAAGTCGAGAAGAAAATTCCGGCTGCCGGCGTCAATGAAGCATCGACTACTTATGTCGTGCCTACATGACACGCCCCAACTGAATCTCCGGTCCGGAGATAATCGTCTGAAACCTCAATTTTGAGCCGGGGTCCGTTGAATGCGGTCCCCGGCTCATATTTACTCCCAGGGAGGAACGTGATCCACCAATGACGGAAAAGGCACAAACCGACTCGCAGGGGTTTGATTTCGCAATCGACGGCCATTCAGACATACTGTTTGAAATGTTACAGTCGCGCTTGGACAAACCGTTCGAAGAGTTGGACGACCTTCCGGTAACATTGGATAAGATTAACAAAGCAAGAGTTTCTGTGACTGTTGCCGCTCTATATTGCCCGGACACTTACAACGACAGGGGATCCGCCGATTTCCTTTCCGGACTCCTGGATTACGCCGAAAAAAATCTCTCCTGCTTCGTTCATATCAAATCGGTCAGAGAACTCAACGAGTGCATAGAGCAAAAAAGGCCCGGCGCGATCTGGTTGCTCGAAAATTCCGATGCATTGTTAGAGTTCGACCGCGAAAAGTTTGCTCATTCAGGAATAAAGGTGGCCGGCCTCACCCATGTGGGCAGAAACAGGATTGCCGACGGCAATAATGTCCCGTTCCCGGAAGGGCTGACTTCCAAGGGCAAAGACCTCGTCAAAGAGCTTGCGCGGGAAGGGGTTGCGTTCGACACGGCTCATCTGGCGGAACCTGGTTTTCGCGACCTCTGCCGGATATTTGAAGGCCCGATCATTTCCTCTCACACCGGGGCGCGCTCTCTTTGCGATATTCCAAGAAACCTCTCCAAGGAACAGATCGCGGTTATCCTGGAGCGAAAAGGCGTCATAGGCATAGCCGCCGACCCCGCAATGCTTACGACCTCGGGACAGGCTTCAATCGAGGACATCTTCGACCACATCGACTGGATAGCTCAAAGGTTCGAGGCGGATGGGATTGGTATCGGAACCGATTTTTGCGGCTTTCACACCACAAACTCCGGTTTTGAGGACATCACTCGCCTGGGCGATCTGGCGCGGATGATGCTCGCCAACGGCTATCCGGAGCAAAGCGTCAGGAGAATAATGGGAGAAAACTGGCGCGATTTCTACGCCCCATTGCTGCGGTAATGCCGCTACTTCTCAATAACTGTCCAACGCCTCGAAAAGCCTCCGAATATCGATTTCATCGTTGTAGAAATGCGGTGAAAGTCGAACCGCTGTTCCTCTTTGAGCGGCGAGGACCCTTTGCTTCAGCAGGTGCCGAAACATCCTCGCCGAATTATCGGGTACAAAACTCAGGATTCCTGACCTGTTCCCGGGTTCCATCGAACTGATGACCTTGAGACCTCGTTTCTCAAGTCCTGACGCGATCGTATCGTTCAAATCGGATATCCTGGCGAATATGCGTCCTATGCCTATTTCCAGCAGCATTTCCAGCGCCGTGCCGAGGGCCGTTATTCCGGGAAGATTGAGCGTTCCCGGCTCGAATCGCCGGGCATCGGTTTTGAGTTTCAACTCCAGGTTGTAGAAATCTTCTTCGTTTTCGACACTGTGCCATCCGACTCTGACAGGATGCAGCAGATCGTTTGATTCCTTCGAAATGAAAAGCGCCCCGATACCCATTGTGCTCAGAAGCCACTTGTGTCCGCCGCAGGCGAGGAAGTTAACGCCGCATTTCTCGACATCGACTGGCATAGCGCCAAGGCTCTGAATGGCGTCCACGCAAAGCAGGATGTCCTTTTGCCTGCAAAACGCTCCCAGTTCCTCCAGGTCGCAGCGGAACCCCGTCGTAAAATCAGTCGAACTAACCGTAATGAGCCTCGTTCCAGGGCGAAGTATCGCCTCCACTTCCGGAACGCCAAACCGGCCCTCGGTTTTCTGCAGAAAGCAGATCTCCACACCAAGGCGCTCCAGGTTCACCCACGGGTACACATTGGAAGGAAAATCAGGCACCGGCACGATAACCTTATCGCCGGGTTTCCATGAAATGCCGCCCGCAATCAGACTCAGGGCGTCAGACGTATTGGCGGTAAAGCAGATCTCGGAAGGGGCTGCGTTTATTAGTTTCGCAAACAACGCGCGAGTCTTTTCCACCGTCTTCATCCATTCCGGGTAGCGGACGAAGCCTTCAGTTCCGAACTGCGCCATCAAAGCGCTGACGGCCTCAACGACACGCGTCGGCGGCGCGGATATGGCGGCATTGTTGAAAAATGAAGAGTTCTCAGAAATGGGAAACTCTCTTCGGTATTCCGACAAATCTTTCATCGTGAACTCCATGGGCACGAACCTCAAAAAATTTGCAAAACACACACGCAGAGAATAGGTTATATTACGAGCGAGATCATAGGGAATTCATAAAATCATTCCAAAGGGGGATGGCAATGGCAAGAAGCACCGTTTTCGAGCAGGTAATGGTTCAAAATGAGTTCGTCCGCCGTGTATTCAACTGGATGGCCCTGGGATTGGCGGTAACCGCGATCACCGCTCTTTATCTGGCCGCCAGTGGGCTTGTCTTTTCTCTTCTTGCGAGTCCGCTTACTTTGATCGTGTTAATTGTCGCGGAACTCGGGATAGTGATTGCGCTGAGCGCGGCTATCAACAGGATCCAATCTTCGACCGCCATGCTCATGTTCTTTGCATATGCGTTCCTGAACGGCCTGACACTATCGGTGATATTTCTCGTTTACACGAAAACATCCATAGCGGGCACTTTTTTCGTAACCGCAGGAACCTTCGCCGCCATGAGCATTTACGGATACACGACCAACAAAGATCTTACCTCGATGGGCAGCTTCATGACAATGGCCTTGATGGGCGTCATCATTGCCTCTATCGTCAATTTCTTTCTTCGCAGCCCCGCTTTTTATTGGCTCATAACCTACGCAGGCGTCGCAATTTTCGTCGGGCTTACGGCCTACGACGCCCAACAAATCAAAGCAATGTCCGTGGCCGGATTCGCAGGGTCCGAGGAAGAACGCAAAGGGGCGGTCATAGGAGCCCTTCGGCTGTATCTCGATTTCATAAACCTCTTCCTGCTTTTGCTCCGTATATTTGGACGGCAAAACGATTAGCGCTCGATAACAGAGTCTTGGGCTGGAGATGCTGCAAAACACGTTCGTTCATCTGCCGGGCATAGGCGCCAGAACGGAACTCTCCCTTTGGGAATGTGGGATTCGATCCTGGGATTATTTTTGCGATGAAAATGGAGCGAAGACCGCACCCTTCAGCCGAAAACGACTCGAAGATCTGCGCAACCATCTCGGAGTGTGCCGTGAAAGGCTTTGTGCCCGCGATCCGTCTCATTTTGCCGGGCCGCTGGGCACCCGGCATCTCTGGAGGCTTTTCGCCGACTTCAGGGATTGCGCCGCCTACCTCGACATAGAGACTACAGGGCTTGGAGGGCCTTCCGATCACATTACTACCGCAGCCCTTTATGACGGAAAGCAAGTCTTCTACTACATATACGGTGAAAACCTCGATTATTTTGCCTGTGAGCTGGAAAAATACCGCGTTCTTATCACCTATAACGGGAGTTGCTTCGATCTGCCCTTCATCAGAAATCAGTTCGGGATAGCCGTGGACCATGTCCATATCGATCTGCGCTATCTGTTAGGAGGGCTCGGCTACCGGGGAGGATTGAAGGGGTGTGAAAGAAGCCTGGGGTTGGACAGGGCCGAACTGAACGGAGTGGACGGCTATTTCGCGGTTTTGCTCTGGCATGAGTACATAAACAGGAAAAATTCAAAGGCCCTGGAAACGCTCCTCGCCTATAACATTGCCGATACGGTCAACCTCGAAAACCTCATGATCAAATCGTTCAATATGAAATTAAGCGAGACGCCGTTCCCGGAACTGAAAATCTCCCTGCCCAGTCCTCCAGCGATACCCTTCAAGCCGGACTGCGCACTGATTGAGGAGCTGCGGCAACGCTGCTTCGGAATGTTCTGAAAGGGCGGTTTCACATCCGGGCCGCGCAGCCTTCGGCAAGTGGGAATAACGATAATCGCATTCAGGCTATTATTGCCCATTCCCTCGAAAAGGTAAAATTAGCCTTCTCTACTGTTCTGGGCCGCCCTCATCATCTTCCTTCATAAACCGACGCCAGAAATCAGGGTTTTCGCAGCGCGCTGCCAGAGCCTCGATGCCGACCGGCGAAGCACCAGTCGTAAAGTCAAAATCGCTGCTCAGGCTGACATTGCGCCAAGCGACCGGCGAAACGCCCTTAAGGATTTTTTGACGGCCTCCTTGTCGCCAACTGCAAGCTTTTGCTCGTGTACCCGCGACTTGCTGGTTTTCAAGTACGAGCAGAGTCATCATAACCCGCTGCGTTGACACGATCGGTGGTCGGTCTTTATCTTTACTTTTGATGCCTGACCATAACCTGTTCCGGGGCGCAATGAAGTCCGGGCTGGGGAGAGATTTTTCGGTGGCCTGCAGCGTGCGCTCATGACGTTATGAAATAGATTCTTGAAAGGAGTTTGTCATGATGCGCAGATCTATAAGCTTTGCGATTTTCGCGATTTTTCTTTTCGCATTTTTGTTTGCGGTAATCGAGTCCGGGGACGCCGCCAGTCCCGATTTTTCCACGGTGAACGATATTCTCCAGGGACGCCGCACGCTGTTCCCGACAGACGACATCATCGTTACGCAGAGTGGTTTTGCGCAACCTACCGTGGCAACCATTTTGCAAACCACCGGCGACGCGATCTCTTCGCAAACCCCCAATACGATCGCTCCCAGAATTGAATTCGCTATCAATTCAACTTTGACCGCATCGGCGCGCATGTTCAACCTGCCTCGCGACGTTGTGGTGACCGTATTGAAGGGAGAGACCAACCTGCTCGACCAGGCTGGGGGATTTAACCAGAATTTCCAGAATTCCTACGAAGCCACCTCTGTGCCCACAAGTACATACGTTGTGACCGACTTGACAGGTGACGGTTTTGCCGATGTCGTGTTCCTGGATGAAGGGGAAGGAACGCTAAACACCATGACCGCAGCCGACGTCAATGACCTGAGCCAGGGGTTTTTCTATGGGACCCCGGTTCATGTGGGCGCAGGCACATTCCTGGCGGCCGGTTTGGCTGCCGGGGATTTCGATGGCGACGGGATAAACGAAATTGCGTTTGCGTATTCAAGCGGAAGCAATATTGTCGTGACGATTTACAGACCGCAGGTCACGACCGACGCACAGGGCAAGGTCACTGCGCTGACCCTGCAGCAGATCGGCTCTGTCAGCATTCCGTTTATCCAGGAAGGTGCCCTCGCGCTCACGGCAGGCGCGTACGGCGGGCTGCCAATCCCGAGGCTCGTTCTGGTCTATTCGAACGGCAACCAAACGAGCGTGCAGCCAATCACTGTTATGCCCACGTCAAATCCCGCGCAGGTCACACTCGAACTGGCGCCGGTCTTTACGCTGGCGCAAAACAGCACCGTCGGGATTTTCGCCCGGAGCGGTTATCTGGACTTTTTCGACAACGCGGAACAGGTCGTGTTGGAGGTGCAGTCAACCCCTTCAAAGACCTTTGACGTTCTGACATTTGACAACAATCTGAATGTCGCGCTTGCGAGTTCGTTGACGGTGCCGGCTGATAAACTCGCAAAGGGTATCGCGCTTGGGAATTTCGACCAGCCGAATACCGGCAGCAATCCACTCAGCCTGGAGATCGCCGAGCTTTCTCCGCACGCGTGTGGCGGCAATTTAAGCCTCTGGATTCAAATCTATCATGTCGATCCCGCGAACCATTTCGCGCTGAGCGCGGGAAATTCCGCTCAAGTAGGGAAGAGTTGCTATGATGGGCTTGCTGTATTCTCCCTGGGCCTGACAACGGGCGACACGCAGGGACGGTCGTTGGCGATGGGCGCGCCCTCCAAGCTAGTCGCCCAGCATGTCCAACCGGAGGTGATTCTGGGCGCACCGCCGATGCACGTGGATTTTATAACACCCGCAGGTGGGTCGCAGCCCGAAGTGCTGAACCTGAGCGCCGTTCCCCACGGCTTTTTTTCCAGCTACCAAACCAAGGTCACCGATCAGGCGCAGTCTTCCCACCAGGGCACGACCAGTTATACCAATGCCGTAAAAGGGAGCATTTCCGCAGGGTTTAAGTTCGGTGTTCCATTTGTTGCAAGCGTCACGGTCAAAGTGGCCGCTAACGCCGGGTTCATGCACAAGAAATTCATTCAGAAACAATACGGCGAGTATAGCTCGACCAGTTTTGACGCGTCCACCAATACCGGTTTTGACGATCAGGTCTGGTTCAGCAGTGAAACGCACAATATCTATATCTATCCTATAATCGGACAGACAGCGTGTCCTGAGGAGAGCCCCAACTGCAGTCCTTCCGAAAAAGAACCGCTGGCGGTCATGTTTTCGGGCCCGTCGCAGCAATCCCAGATGAGTGTAGGCGGGTCGGCCCTGGAATGGTATCAACCCGTACACGAGGTGGGAAACATATTTTCCTATCCGTGGGATCTCACGCAACTGAAAGCCGCCGAAGGCGGTATTGCCCTTCTGTCCCCCCAGGACCCGACCTCATTTTCGACCGACAGTTCCACGCACACGGCAACGGCGACCTGGAGCGGTCAAAGCAGCTCGAACGTAACTTCCGGCAGTTCGTCCAACATTTCATGGGGCGCGTCGGTCTCGATCACCGAAAAAGCCGGAATATTCGGAGGGCCGACCGGCAGCCAGGACTTTTCCTACAACGGCAGCAAAGCCGTAAGCACGATCTACACCCAGACGACAAAAATCGGAGAGTCTGCCGGCATCGGTATCGTCAAGCCGGGGACGTTTCCCAACCCCGATTTGTATCAATACCCCATCTTTCCCTATATCTTCGGTGACAACCCGGTGCCGGGGACCGTCCAGGTCATCGACCTCAACACGGATATTCAGACGCACGGCATCCTGCGCACAGCCTTTACCGCCGATCCCACCAACTCGAGCGCGGGTGCGTGGTGGCAAAGCAAATCCGCCTACACAAAGCCCGATGTGGCGGTCGCTCATCCGGCACGCTGGAGTTTTCAACTCATTACGCCCAACGGGCCGCAGCCGAACTGCATCCCGGTCAATACGACCAGTCGAAATAATGACTGCGCAAGTTTTAACGAGCCACAGTCCGATACCTGGATCAGTGAGTTCCACTGGATGAAGGGGCTTCTGCTCACTCCCGCCGATGCAAACGGTGAAGGACCGCAAATAAGCCAGGCAACCGCAGGCAACCAAATCCTCATGCAGGCGCGCGTATACAACGACAGCCTGACGGATATGCCCGAGGACTCCCTCATTGTCGTCCAGTTTTACGGGCAGCCCTGGGACCCGAACGGGCTCGTACCTGCCGGGAACGCTTTTCTGATCGATACAGTGGAGCTTCCGCCTCTTCCCGGTTTCAACTCGATTTCGTCAGCCGGGATCACGCCAAACTGGGCGGTCGCGAGCACGACCAACCTGGATACGACTTCCTTCGGGGACCAATACCTCGCCTTTTGGGTCCTGGTGTATATGAAGGATACAAACGGCAACCTTGTCGCCGAACTGCCCGGGCACGGTCTAACAGGCATTCCCCCGACGCTCAACAGTATCTCCGCCGCCACGCCTTTTCTTGAGCCGTACAGCAACAACATCGGCTTTTACAAAAGCCTCTTTTATGTCGAGCCGGTGGATGCCCCGGCCACGGCAGACCCAACCAAAGCGGGGCTCAGTTTGAATCAGGTCGAGGTGTCGGCATCCAACGTCCTTCTCGGGCAAAAGGTTACAATCAGCGGCCTGGTGCACTCCGGCAAGGAAATCGACGGCCTTTCCATAATGTTTTTTGACGGCGACCCCGCGAAGGGAGGCAAACTATTCGACGTGGATCAGATTTCGCACATTCGCGCCAATGGTTCTCACCTTGTCAAGACCGTCTACCATGCCAATTCGAGCGGCACCCACACGCTTTTCCTGCAAGCGATGGAGGCGTCACTCAGCGGGCAGGCCACAGTTAACGTCTCGACCAGTAGCACTGCGGCCGTCGTTTACCAGAGCGCTCCTAGAGAGTCCAATGGAGAAAAATGACCATGAACCTCAAGCTCGACGATAAACTTTCGCTTGTTTCCGGCAGTACAGCCGGTATCGGGTACGCAATTGCGGAGGCTCTTGCACAGGAAGGCGCTCGCGTCATTGTCAACGGCCGCTCACAGGAGTCCGTGGATAATGCCGTATCAAGTATTAAGTCCAATACAGGCGGCAAGGTATTTAGTTTTGCCGGTGACCTTGCCACCGATGCTGCGGCCCATCAGCTTGCCAGGCAGTTCCCCAACGTAGAAATCCTCGTCAATAACCTTGGGATCTATGAGCACAAAGTATTCGAGGACATTCTCGACGAGGACTGGCGGCGCTTTTTCGAAGTGAATGTTCTCAGTGGCGTGCGTCTTTCGCGCCTGTTCCTGAGCGGCATGAGATCCAGAAACTGGGGCCGCATCATCTTTATCTCCAGTGAAAGTGCTGTCCAGATTCCGACTGGAATGATTCATTACGGGATGACCAAGATCGCAGTATTGGCAGTCTCGCGTGGCCTGGCTGAAGCAGTTGCCGGGACCGGCATCACTGTGAACAGTGTCCTGCCGGGGCCGACCAAATCACGCGGCGTCATTGCAATGGACTCACTCGCAAAGTTCGAGGGCAAATCATTTGACAAGTTCGAAAAGGAGTTTTTCGAGAAGCATCGACCCACCTCGCTAATCAAACGTTTTGCCGCACCGGAGGAGGTCGCTTCGTTGGTTGTCTATATCGCCAGTCCGCTCGCATCCGCAACAACCGGCGCTGCCCTGCGTGTGGACGGAGGAGTGATTAAGAGCGCATTTTAGTAGCTTAAGGTTTGTACAATGGGGATTCGCACATCGGAAAGGGGCCTCATGTCGGTACTTATAACCACCGAATCTCACTCATAAAAATTGAATTGTCTTGAATGTCATGTTCCCCCCACGGTCATCCCAATCCTCTCATTACGGCAAGTTTCGGCCTTCCCATTCCACCGTGTTCCTAAGCGTTTTCGCCAGTAGAAAGGCCCCCGCCTTGGAACGCTCACTTCTTTACAATAGCCGTGCTTAAGACAACGTGTTGTTAAATTCGATATTCTTCCAACCGCTGCTGCATTCTCGGGTTTTATCGGTAGCGCTGAACTCCAACGAGCAGAGGAGGAAGCAAAACCGAATGATTTCAAGTCTTGGCTTCCGGCCGTAGGGTTTTCCAAAAAAGGAGTTAACGGGACTTTTGGCAAATTGCAGGATCAATCGACAACGCAATCGACAAGGTGAACGACCGGAATGCGACAGCGTTAGACAGGCTAGCGAGATGCTTCAGGGAGTCGCTGCACTCTCAGGCTAATTTTACCTTTTCGAGGGGTTGGGCAGAAATGGCCATTCAGTCCATTTAGTGAAAATGTTTGAAAAAATCCTTCTTGGGCACTTCATTTTCAGGGGATCGTCGGGTTATCATTAAGAACGGAAAGAACGGAACATCTTTCCTCCTCCGGAGAAGATCAGGCGCTCCCCCTCCTTCGCCTGGTCTTCTCTTTTTTTGGAGCATGAACACCAAGCGGGAATTCCACCTCTGCTAATTGCTTCCGTTCTTCCAGTGTTTCTTCAGCGCGTCTGTCTTTTTCCCTTCCGCTCCTCGCTTCTGTTTTTTCCCCACGTCTGCTCGTCCCCTCGTCGATTTTCTTCACGCTCCTCGTTCCCTGCCCCCGCACAGCCTACTTCGGAAACAGTTGACTGCGCATCTGGTCCAACACCGCGTAAGCGATACGGCGCTGATTATCGTCATAGAATTTGACGTAGTGATGCGCGTACCGGTTCTCGAAGCCGCGGATGATTTTGTGTTCGCCCCCGAAACCGGGATCGATCATCCCGATTCCATTCTGAATGGCGTAGGCTATCGGATAATAGTAACAGGTGGCAAAATGGAGGAAAGGCACCTCATGGAAACACCCCCAGTATCTGCCGTAAAGGCTTCCGGCTTTGTTGTAAAAAAGCGCCATCGCAATCCTCTTCCCCGACATTTGCGATACCGAGAAACTGCACCTGTGGGCGAAGTGTCCCCCAAGAAGCATAAAGAAGGATTCATTGAGAAACGGCCTTACAAGCTGCCCCATATGCCTGGTCCAGGTATGCCTGTAAAGCATATAGAGTTCCTGATAGAAGGAAGTCGGCGCGTTCTGTCCCGGAACCATCCCGATTTCGATGCCGCCGGCCCCGATTGAGCGCCATTCCCGCTTTATCTTGGTTCTGCGGCTTGATTTGAATGAGCCCAGGAAATCGTCGAAGCTCCGGTATCCTCGATTGAACCAGAGCGGGTGTGAGCTGCTTAGCCTGATATAGCCACGATCGGCCAGCATGGAGTGCAGCCTTGATTCCGGGGCGATAAAATATAGTCTGGTTGTCGATAGACCCCGATCCATTGCGGTTTCATCGATTTTATCGAGCAACTCCGAATAGATGCGCGCAGCATCCCCTTTGGGGTCAATCAGGAAATCATAGCCGGGTATCGGCGTATACGGAATGCTCCCTACCAGGCCGGAACCGAACGGCAAACCCGTAAGTTCGCTCAAGAACTCGATCAGACCACCGTCGCCGAATTCCACCCACGCCCTGTCCCGTTGATAGAGAGGAGCGATTGCAACGATCTCCGATCCATTAAAAAGCGCAAGGTGAAATGGGCGATAGCCTTTCTCAGCGGAAACCGAACCTGATTTTTCCAGGGCGTACAGGTACTCGAACTCCAGCATTGGAGCCGATCCGGGGGTGAGGCTGTTCCATTTCTCAGACGCTATTTCTTCAATTCGCGAAAATATCTTCGCCCGAGTTTCCATCTGGAAAAATCCGCTTTCCTGTCCTATCTTAATTTTTTACGCTTCATGGAGCAGAACTTCTCAACAATGATAATAACCGCTTCCGATTCAATCACAACTGGTAAAAGAACCCTTTTGTGGGCGTGGGCAGTCTCCCGCATCGGCTGTTCGCCATCCCCGGAGAATAGGGTCCGGAAACCAAACGTTTAGATTTTTAAGTAAAAAGCCCCACCCAAAGGGCGGGGCTTTGAATTCACCCCCCGTAGGGGGGCAAAGCCGGCCCGCTGCTATTGGGTGCTTTTCACCGTAGGTAGAGTATTTAAAACCAGATGCTATTGAGCAATTGCCATGTGGAGCAGTATTAAACGGGTAACCCGGATTCTTGAATCCGGGCGCGAAGCGCAAGAGGATGGGTCTTTCCGTTCCCTGTGTTTATGGACAGCGGCCTTAAGGCCAAGCCCATTCGGGACCGGCCTAGCCAGTCCACATCACCACGCCCACAGGGCGTGGGTTTTCACATTGAACTAAAAACCAAGCACAAAAAACTCTACTTCGGCTTTGCCGCTCGGACTACGCTGTCCATCTTTTCGCCGGACCGAACGAGCTTTACATTCTTGAAATCGGCCTCCCTCAGGTCATGCTCCACTTCGAAAAAGGTATAGGTATCCCCGCCGGCGGTATTTACCAGCATGTTAATCGCAAACATGGCTCCTTCAGGAGGCCATGTCCGTTGTTCATTCATAATATGGTCCCGGACCAGGATTATCCCCCCGGGGACGAGGGCGCGATAAGCCTTCTTGAACAGCTCCACATTCTGCTCGCGGCTGTTTTGATGAATTATTGCCGAAAGCAGTGCAAGATCACATCCGCCTGGCAGTTCGTCCATATAGAAGTCCCCGGCGATCAGTTCCGTTCTGTCCGGGAGCCCTTCCGATGAAATCCTCTCCCTGGCCATTTCAATTACTTCTTTCAAATCAAACAAAATTGCGGTCATATCCGGATATTTCCTGAGAAAGGCGATCGTATAAGTCCCCGATCCACCGCCAATATCCAGAAGTTTCCGGCACCCGTATCCGCTCAGGTCAAGATCTGCGGCTATATCCTCGGACAGGGTCCTGCCGACGACGTGCATTGCCCCAATGAAGGCCTGCCTGCTGCCCGGGTCCTGTGGCATGCTTGGTTTGCGTCCGCCGCCGGTGTCTTTTTTGACGATCGCGGTCAAATCAGTCCAGTTATCCCACAGGCGGCTCATGTGCAGAAGCATAGGAAGGCTTGATATGCGGTGTTTTGATGAAAAGTAAGCCCCCTGTTCGGTCAACGAATATTCCCCGGCGTCTTTGTTAAGCAGACCGAACGTGACGAGGCATTCCATGACCCGTGCAAGCCCTCTTGGGTCAAGGCCATGCTTTTCGGCTATCTTTTCCGCGGTCGCGGGGGACCCGTCAATTATCGTAAAAAGGTCCAGTTCAGCGGCGGTAAGGATAATCCTGCTCCGCATAAAGGCTCTAGCCACGGCCATAACGTCCTGTTTGGCTTCCATGCAAGACCTTTCCTGTAATTATTAGTTCGTAAAAGCCCTTAGCCTGGCGCCCTCCCATAAACCCTCGATGGCATTAAACACGTTTAATGGCGCCGGAAAACCATGAATTAGTCTATAGCATGCCGGAAATCAAAGCAATAGTGGACAAAGACCCCAGTTAGGCCGTGATTCTCGTCGGCCAGGCGCCGACGGGTTCGAACTTGATTTCTTTGGGCTTGGGTGGTAGAAGGTAAATTTCAACATCTCTGGTGGGTGTAGCTCAATTGGTTAGAGCACTGGGTTGTGGCCCCAGAGGCTGGCGGTTCGAGCCCGCTCACTCACCCTTCGGAAAAGTAAAATGAAAAGCCGGTCAGTGCACCGGCTTTTTCGCGTCTGGTTACCCCTGGTTAACTCAAGCAACACACATTCAGACTCAATTACGGGCGAGGGATTTCATTCCTGCTGGGCTTTGCCCTCGAGTATCTTATCCAGATTGGCATAGCCGTTGTCAATTACGCTCTTCAAGTTTTCGCAGGCTTTCCTGTTCACATCCACCCATTGTTTCAGAGCCTTCTTTCCTTCTTCAGGCAACCACGCGGCACTTTCGAAAACACCACCGGTCTGGTCCCACATCGAAATCAGACTGTTGATCATCCCGTCGAAAGAAGCCTTTTGCATATCAATCACTTGCTTTGCCATTCTGAACTGCTGATTCATGATTTTTCCTCCGTGGTTTCTTCGTCAGGGAGACTTGTATCCCCTGCTGAAAAACAGAAAGGAGCTTCAACGCACGCGTTCTTCAGCAAATCCTTCGCGGAGCGCGAAGACTATCCGCTGAACTGATCTATTAGTTCGATTGGCCTGCAGCGCAGGCCTCACGCAGAATTACATGCGGCACGGGCCTCGCTAATCTAATGTCCTTCCCCGCTTCAAACAAGTCCGGCCCTGAAATAATTCCCAACGTATTTGCAGGCAATAAATCCAACCAACTTCTATTGCCCGCAATTCAAGCACATGAATGTCTGGAAGAGTCGTGAAAAAAGTTTTCGAAAAACGGGATGCTTATATTAATGGTAACTTATTTCGAGAACAATATGCGGCTTTGAATTGATCCAAATTGAAAAGTCAAGCCGATAAGTAACTTGCTGAAAAAGGAAATACGATGCAGAAAGAAATCAGCTCAGATATCACATACAACTATTTGCTGCACTTGCCCAGAGACTATGCTGTTCTGGAAAAATGGCCCGCGATCATTTACCTGCATGGGATCGGCGGCAAGGGAGACTATCTCGAAAAACTCAAAGCACATGGGCTTCCTGAAATGCTCGATCGCCGGGATGATTTTCCCTTCATCGTAATTTCGCCGCAATGCCCTTCGAACCGGGAATGGTCCCTGTATGCCTTGAGCGCACTACTGCGCCGCGTGGTGGAAGAATACAAAATTGACGACAACAGGGTTTACCTCACCGGCATCGGCGAAGGCGCAGCCGCCGCCTGGCGCTGGACGGCAAAGGAACCGGAAAAGTTTGCTGCGCTCGCTCCCGTTTGCGGCCCCGGCAATCCCTACGAGGTCTGCAAGTTAAGGGATGTTCCGGTATGGACTTTCCACGGCGCAAGGGACCGGGTCGTTCCCATATCTGAAACTCAGAGCGTGGTCCTTGCCCTGAAGCTTTGCGGTGGTAACGTCAATTTCACTGTGTACCCGGAAGTCGGCCATGATTCCTGGTCAAATGCGTATAACAACCCGGAACTGTACTCGTGGTTTCTCGAACACAACAGGGCGAAGTTTTCGGAGCCGGCTTCCGATCCCGTAACGCAGGACCTTGATTGAACTGTCAAAGCTCCGGCGCGGGAAGCGCTTTTTCGGACACGGCAGCATTTAGCGGCTGTCTGAAGGCCCCCTTTGAACACGCTTCAATGAATCTCCAGGATATTGCCCTTGATTCAGAAAGACACTATTATCGACCGGTGAAAGCCTGGTTGCTTGCAGCCTCGCCCTCCCAGGGACAGGGGATGCGGAAAATCTTTAATGGACGGAGAAGCAAAGCTCTGATGAGCGGGGAGACCTGCATCGTGGACAGCTCAAAAGTGCAAGTCGAGTCTATGACGAACCTGGGGCTGCAACGAGAAGACAACGAGGACAGGTTCCTGGTTAATGCGTTGGGTGACGGCCGCGTCCTGCTGGTCATCGCCGATGGAATGGGAGGGCACGCGGCGGGTGAAGTCGCTGCCCAACTTGCCGTCGATAGCTTTGAAGGTTTCAGTCCCCCCAATGCTGATATTGCAGTCGAGCTTGGCAGGCGAATGGAAGAAGCTCACAACAGGATTCTCAAACATTCTCAGAGCGACATTTATTTGAGAGGCATGGGAACCACGCTTACCGCCCTGTTTATTTCAGGAGCATCGGCATTTTGGGCTCACGTGGGTGATACCCGTATATATCATTTCCGTAAGGGATCTCTCACCCAGATAACGGATGACCATACCTTCCCGGGCAGGCTTTTGAGAAATGGCGAAATCACCAGGGAACAGGCCCGTTTTCATCCTTATGGCAATGTCTTGACCCGGTGTGTCGGATGCGAGCGACACCAATCGGATTCCGGACAGTTTCATTTGTCACCGGGCGATCTTGTGCTTCTGTCCTCCGACGGGCTTCACGACCTGATAGGCGACACCGAAATCGCGGACATCCTGAGCATGGAAATCCCGATAAGGGATAAACTCGACCTCATGATTTCACAATGTCTGAAAGCCGGAGGCAGAGACAATATAACCGGTGTCCTTGCCTCCGTCTGAGTAAGTCATAGACGCAAGCTTCGAATCGACGCCATAGGCATCCGCTTACATTTCCGCTTTTTCATTCATGCCGGCCAGTTCAGCTTTGTGGCTATCCATGAAAGTTTTTGCATCGGTATACCAGTTCTTCTTCCAATCCACGGAAGAAACTTTTTCACGACCGCCGCAAGCCGATGCATGCAGAGTGCAGTTCGACCGGTTTTTCGCCAACACGGACGGCACCGCCCCCAGGGAGTCAACGATAAGGACCGGGGTCCCCAGGGTTGCCCAGTCGAACAACTTCGCTGCCGGAAAGATAGGCAGGTTGATACAACCATGCGAACAATATCCGCCGACTATATCCCCGGCGTGGATCCAGACAGTTTCGTAGATCCGCAGCGCCCACGGCATGGGCGCCGGCACACCCCACGCGTTTGGATAGCTCCTGGATACATGCTTAATATCCTTCTCTTTCACCGCATATAGGCCTTCCCTGGTCGAGCCCTCCACTTTCCCCACGCATACATAGCTGTCTCCTACCAGATTGCCGTTTTCATACCAACCTATGAATGGGATGTCTTTCACGATCAATATAAATTTGGGCAGATCGGCCAGATCGGGAATATAATTCTGTAGCGGCGACCACTGTGCGAATACAGCGAAATCGTTCGGCACCTTTATCGGTTTCCCTTCCCGGATATCCTGAGCTATGTAGTCGAAATCTCTTGCGTTCAATTTCGCCAGTATTCTTAGGCTGACGCTAGGGCTAAGGTTCGCGTCCCCCTGATACACCTTCTCAAGCTCTTTTTCGGTCATCACCCGTTTTGTCCAGCCAAACTTTGACTTAACAGCGCCGTCGTCCTGATCGGCTATTGCCGCTCCGATTCCGAACCCGACTGCCGAATATAAGAACATGAATAAGACGATAACTACGGAAAATTGGCGAGTATTCATAATTGCTCCTCCTTGAGCTTGACACCATTCCACACAGTTAATGTTTAAAATAATCATCCTTACTCGCACCAACACTGACCCTAGAAACCGGAAACTGTCCTTAAGAACATCGGTTAGATTGGTGTAATTCTTGAGGGGGGGATGCAGGTTCATGCACTGAACTTAAAACCGGCCGAAGATATATGAAATTTCAAATCAAGGAGCAGGGAGCAAGAAGCGAGGAAGCAGGAATTCACACGGCCGCAAAGGCTACAGAAAAAATTGCGCCGCAGGCGAGCCGCGTGTTTGAGTGCGCGGTTCGCCTGCGGCGCCTCCTTCCTTTGATCTTGTTTGCTGGAATCTAAAAACTGAAAACTAGAAGCTCATTCAGGCTCCAGACCATAATATCTGCGGTAGAGGTCCCGTTCATCACGGCCAAGGGCATTAAGAAGAGCCAGTAAATGGTTCTGCAGGGAAGCCTTTAGAATTCCTTTGTTTAGATATCTATCTGCAGAAGAATACGCCTCGACCGGGACGATCGCAATTTGTCCGGCCTTTTTAAGCTTTCTTGCCAGTTCTATATCTTCCATCAGATATCTGCGGCCGAAGCCGCCCACCCTTTCAAAAACCTCTCTTTTGCAGAAAAGGCCCTGGTCGCCGTAAGGCAATTTGAAAAGAAGGGTCCTCAGATTGGCCCACCCCGAAATTAACCTCAACGCCCTATTGGACGGGGTAAATGCCAATTTGAAACAGCCAAGCTCCGCCTTAAGATTCATGCCCGCTCTGCGGATGAGATACCCGAAATCGGGAGGCGGGACGGTATCATCATGCAGGAAAAATACAATTGTCCCCTTTGCGATCATCGCTCCCGTGTTTTGCTGCACGCCGCGTCCTTTGGGAGAGAACACAAACGTGAGAGACGGCGATATTCGCCGAACGGAGGTTTTCGCAAAGGCGCCCCCTTGCACAACTACTATTTCGTCTCCGGGCCACATGGAATCTTTCAGATATTCCAAGAAGGGAGAAAGCGTTCGCAGATCGCTTAAAGTGGGAATGATAATGGAAATAGAGCCTGAAAACATGGGGTCGGCCGACACTCGATCGAAATCGCTCCCGCGGTCTACATCTTTTCTCATTGTCGCAAGGTGGACATGAAACCCGCTGCTCTTCAGCTCATTCGCCGTCCGGGAAAAGACGTCACCGGTTCCCCAGGCGTTGAAATCCAACGCAGCGCCGATGGGGCGCCCCGTTCCGATCAGATAGAACCCGCCGTCGGCGGCCGGGCCGAGCACCACCGTATCTTTTTCCGCATTTTGAAATGCTCCCTCCAGGTCCATTGTTTCTATGTCCGCCAGGTCGGTCCCGATAAGAACGGCTTTCCGGGCGCCCATTGAGAAGGCGAAACGGAGCGCGTTTCGCATCCGCTCGCCGAGGTGTTCTCCCTGTTGGGAATAAAACTCCCAGGGGCCGCGGAATTTTCGCCTTAACTTCTCAACGGAGTCCTCCGGCGTATGGAAAATGAAAGCTTGAACCGTCGAGTCCATGCGCTTGAAATCCCAGACTATGCCCAATGTCCTCCGGATAAGCTTTTCGTAGACTTCGGCCGCCCTTTCGGGTCCAATCGACTCGGAGAGCCTTTTCTTCACCCAGCCGGGTTCAGGGTATCTCAAAAAAATCAGCAGTGCGTTTATCTCAGGCTTCATTCGACCAGACCGAATTCAGGGACACATATCTTGACTAAACATATTGTATTCCTTTAAAATTTGACTAATCTCTCCATTTAGCTCTAACTCTCAACAATTGGTCTTACCGATTCTCAACAGGGCCGCAACTCTGAGTTAAAGGGAAAATCGATGACCGATAATAAACTTTTCAAGAAGTTTTGCGAAGTACTCGGAAAGGAAAACGTCTTTCAGGATGAAGCCGATTGCCTGACCTACTCTTATGACGCCGCCGCACTCACCCCCTCCCTGCCCTCGATTGTTTTGCGTCCGACCACCGGCGAGGACTTAGGCAAAGCGGTTCGGCTCTGTAATGAAAATCAGTTGCCAATCACTGTCAGAGGGTCCGGCACTAATTTGAGCGGCGGGACCATTCCAATTCCAGGCGGAGTTGTAATCACGACCGTTGCCTTGAACAAAATCATCGAAATCAATGAAGAGGATCTTTACGCCGTCGTCCAGCCAGGAGTGATAACGGCCAAACTGGCAGCGGCGGTGGAATCCAGGGGCCTTTTCTATCCTCCCGACCCCGGCAGCCAATCGGTATCGACCCTGGGCGGCAACGTGGCCGAAAATGCCGGAGGGCTGCGAGGGCTCAGGTACGGAGTTACCCGCGATTACGTGATGGCCCTCGAGTTTTTCGATGCCGGGGGAGAACTGGTAAAAGCCGGCGCACGGACCGTCAAATGTGTAACCGGCTATAACCTTGGCGGTCTGCTTGTAGGCTCCGAAGGGACACTGGGAGTTTTCAACGAAATAATTTTGAAGCTCATCCCGATGCCGGCAACTCATAAGGCCATGATGGCCGTTTTCTCCGAGGCTTCCAAGGCCTCCGAAACCGTTTCGGCAATTATCGCCAACCGCATTGTCCCGGTTACACTGGAATTTCTGGACAACTTCACCATTCGGGCCGTGGAAGACTATGCGCATGTCGGACTTCCCGTCGATGCCGCAGCCCTCCTGCTCATAGAAGTCGACGGGCATGCCGCGCAGGTTGCGGATGAGGCCGCAAAGGTCGAAGAGCTTTGCCGCCGGATGGGAGCGATGGAAATCCGGGTGGCGCAGGACTCACGGGAGCGAGATAAAGTCTGGGAAGCGCGCCGGGCAGCACTTTCGGCGCTTTCCCGAATCAGCCCGACAACCGTTTTGGAAGACGCCACCGTTCCGCGCAGCAAAGTCCCCGAAATGATACGCGCCATAGGCGAAATCAGCCGCAAGTTCAATCTTCAGATCGGCACCTTCGGCCATGCCGGTGATGGCAACCTGCACCCGACCATATTGACGGACCGCCGCGATAAAGAAGAATGGGGCCGCGTCGAAAAAGCCATCGACGAGATTTTCGATCAAGCCCTCGCGCTCGGAGGTACGCTGTCCGGAGAACATGGTATCGGGATAGCCAAATCCAAGTACATCGAAAAAGAAACCGGTCGCGCCACCGTTCTCTACTCACGCCGCATAAAATCGGCGCTGGATCCGAAAAACATCCTCAACCCCGGCAAGATCATTGGAGGATGAGCATGCACGACATGAAAAGGCTTGCGGCGCTGTTCAAAGACCTCGAAGACCAGCTCGTGGTCTGCATGCGGTGCGGAATGTGCCAGGCTGTATGCCCGGTTTTTGCCGAAACCGGCCGCGAAGCCGACGTTGCCCGCGGAAAACTGGCATTGCTTGAAGGCCTTCTCAAGGAGATGTTCAAAGACCCTGGGGGAGTGCAGGATCGATTGATGCGCTGCCTTCTTTGCGGCTCATGCGCGGCCAATTGCCCGAGCGGGGTCAAGGTGCTCGATATTTTTTTGAAGGCGCGAGCCATCCTGGTCGGCTACATCGGGCTTTCCCCGGCGAAGAAGATCATCTTTCAAGGCATGCTTGCCCACCCGAAGTTTTTCGACAGCTTTGTGAAGCTGGCGAGCAGAGTTCAGGGCATCTTTTTAAAGCCGGCAGACGAACTTCTCGGCACCTCATGCGGTCGTTTTTTCTTTCCGCTGGCCCCGCGGCACATTAAGACCTTTGCTCTGCATTCATTCCATTCCGTTGCCGGCGACCTCGACAAAAACGGCGCATCCGGATTGAAGGTCGGCTTCTTCGTGGGCTGCGTGATCGACAAAATATTCCCCGATATCGGCCATGCCGTTTTGCGCGCCCTCGATTACAACGGGGCAGGCGTCTTCCTCCCCAACGATCAGGGCTGCTGCGGAATACCCGCTCTTTCCTCCGGGGACCTTAAGACATTTCATAAACTGGTTCGATATAACCTTGCCAGGTTCTCGCGGGGCGATCTCGACTGCATCGTTACGGCCTGCGCCACATGCACCTCCACGATAACGAAGCTCTGGCCGATGTTTGCTGAGGATCTGACCGGGGTGGAAAAATCCAGGATGTTGGAACTGGCCGAAAAAACAATGGACATAAGTCAGTTCCTCGTCGAGAAAACCAGCCTGGCTGCACCGGTTTCCAGCCGTGGAGGCGATCCGGCTGTTTTGACCTATCACGATCCCTGTCACTTGAAAAAATCACTTGGCATCGCGGCCCAGCCTCGTAAGCTTCTTCGTGCGAATACCGGGTACGTTTTCAAAGAAATGAGCGATGCGGACCTGTGCTGCGGCTGCGGGGGAAGCTTCAACCTTCAACACTACGGCATATCCGCAGCCATTGGAAGGCGCAAACGCGACTCGATAGTGCGCTCCGGGTGCAGTACCGTTGCCACGAGCTGCCCTGCCTGCATGCTTCAGATCAGCGATATGCTCTCACAGGCCGGCGAGCGCATCCAGGTAAAGCACGCTGTCGAAATCTATGCCGATTCACTGGAGTGAGGTCCCAATGCTGACCCCGATCAAAGCAAAGCGCACCTCGGATATGGTTTTCGAACAGTTGCGCGATCTGATTTTCAGAGCACGCCTCAAGCCGGGCGATCAGCTCATGAGCGAACGGGAACTTGCGGCGAATCTGGGGGTCTGCCGTCCCACGGTACGGGAGGCAATAAACAAGCTGGTCGCACTCCATTTGCTCGAACACCGACAGGGACAGGGCACTTTTGTCGTCGAGACCGCACCGCAGAAAAACCCGCTCGGTCTTCCGCACGACAGGGAGGTGGGCCTGACGGAGCTGATCGAAGTGGGGCTTGGCCTGGAATGCAACGGGGCCATAATGGCAGCTCGCCGGGCGACCGAAGAAGACCTCCGGGAGATGGAAAAAAGCATTGTGGAAATGGAGTCGCGGATAAATACGGGAAGCGCCCGCAGCAGCGCCGATGTTTCTTTTCACATGGCCATAGCCTATGCGTCAAAAAATACAGCTCAGATACATATCATGAAACACTTCCATGACCTTCTTTCATTCCGGACCGAAGGCATCCAGTTCGTGTACGATGAACCTATCACACTGGCAGCGGTCATCCGGCAGCACAGAAATATAGTCAAAGCGATCAGGGGACGCGATCACGAAGCCGCCTATAACGCCATGAGGGAACACATCACTTTTGTCATCGATTTCGTGCACGAGAAGAAGCTTGCATGAGCTTCCAGACCTTCACTAAAACGTCAATCGTCAAACCTGAACAGTTCGTTCGCCCTCGCAAAACTTAGAAGATATCGGCCCATAACGATCATCTGTGTCTGGTATTCGAGGAGGGCCTTGCGTTTCAGGGCCGCTTCCTCGGTCGTGAGAGCGAGAGGAAGCCATTTCTCCTTATTGGGATGATCTTCGGGCGGAGTGAGTTTAGACCAAGTGCCCGCACCCTGCCCCATTGGCCACTGGCCGTAATGAATGAGATATATGAGCCAGATGGGCTTGAATTCCGGGTGTTCCTTGCTTATGCGCTTCCAAACCTCCTTTACAAAATAATGAGTGGAAGAATGATCCGGGTGTGTATCCTCGGGTCCGGTCGTCGCCAGCATGTTGGGCCGAAAATTCGCGAGCACTCGTTCGATTTCCATTTGCAGAGCCTGGCCGGTATAACCCGCCACACGGGATGTGAGGGCCGAAGGCCGGTTTTCTTTGGTCGTGGGAGATGTGTAGATCTCCCATTTTTTCCCACGCGGCTTCGGACGCAGAGCGGTCAACCCGCCGTCCGGAAATCGCAGAAAGATAATATCGCTCTCCTTCATCCCAAGGGTCGCGAGCGCTTTGAGAGATTCCAGCATGCGGTCTTCGCCGTATTCCCGGAAATCCTTTGCGGTCGGATTGGAGATATGCCCCGACATTTCCACCGCTTCCGGGAAACCGTCCCCGTTGGTCATGAAGACCACTTGAACGCTTCCCCCGGCTTTCAGGACATGCTGAATCAGACCTCCGGCTCCCAGACTTTCGTCGTCAGGATGGGGTGAAAAGACCATCAGGCGCGTGTCTTTGGTTATAAGAGGTTCAATCGCCTTCGGCTTCTCCGGCTTGTCCGTTTTTTTTGCTTTCTCGGCCAGAGCACCGGAAGGCGCCAGGGTGATGACAGTTAACAGCAACATCACTAAGACCTGTAGCACGTCCATCCTCCAATTTGCGGGCCGCCGCCCCTATGATGAAATCGTTGCGCAGCTAACTGAAATGAGAGAATCGGCAAAATCTGCAGCAAGCCCCTCAACTGCCGCACTACCACACCATCAAACCGAACCATCGGATAGAGAGATATTACCATCGTGTCCGGCAGCGTCAAGCTCAATGCAGACAGGCTCAGCGAGCCGAACTGAGGGGCTTGTCCGCTTCGAACGGTTCAACGGTCTTGATTGAAGAGGCCGAGATACTTTCCATACCCCTCTTTTTCCATGTCCTCCTTGGGCACGAACCTCAGGGAGGCTGAATTCATGCAATAGCGAAGGCCCGTCGGCGCCGGCCCATCGTTGAACACATGCCCGAGGTGTGAATCGCCGTGCTTGCTTCTGACCTCGGTTCGAACCATGAAAAACCCGCGGTCCGTTCTTTCAACGATGTTGTCCGGTTCGAGAGGACGCGTAAAACTGGGCCAGCCGGTTCCGGAATCGTACTTGTCGAATGAGCTGAAAAGCGGTTCTCCGGACACAATATCCACATAAATCCCTTCCCTCTTGTTATTCCAGTACTCATTCTTGAACGGCGGTTCCGTGCTGTCCTTACGGGTAACCGCGTACTGAATCGCGCTCAACTTCTTTCGAAGCGTCTCATCATCCGGCTTGGAGTATTGCGACGCGTCCATGTCTTTGTGCCCTGCATCCGGTTTTGCTTCATGCATTTCCATGTCTTTCCCCCATACTTCGGCCAGGAACTGGTCCCTTCCGGAATGATACCTGTAATAACGGTAACGCAACGGGTTTTTCCTGGAGTAGCCCTGATGATATTCCTCGGCAGGATAAAACTTCGAAGCTGCAATTATGTCCGTAACAATCGGCTTATCGAAACGGCCGGCACTCTCCAGTCTGCGCTTCGATTCTTCGGCCGCCATCCGCTGATTCTCGTCATTGTAAAATATTACACTGCGGTACTGCGCCCCCCGGTCCACAAACTGTCCTCCGAGGTCGGTCGGGTTCACATGTCTCCAGAAATAATCCAATAGCTGTTCGTAGGTCACCTTTTCAGGGTCGTATATAACCTTCACCGCTTCCACATGCCCGGTCTTGCCCGACGAAACTTCCTTATAAGTGGGATTGTCTACGTGCCCGCCCGTATATCCCGATACCACCTCCACAACGCCGTTCACTTTCTCGAAATCGGCTTCAACACACCAGAAACATCCTCCCGCAAAGGCGGCTCCGGCGAGTTTACTATTGCCTGCATCGACGGTTGGACTCTTTTCAGCTCGAATGCCGTCCGAATATTTCATCCCCAGCAGGATAAACCCTGTCAATGCGACAAATAGAATGGCAAATGTAATCATTTTCATTCTCGCTACTCCTCTCATATTGCCGACTCTTATTTTACACTGGCCGGCTCGCACTTTGGCTCAATCGACCGGCAGTGTGCCGGCGGCCTTTGCAAAGTTGCGTTCAAGCGTAGAGTGAACCGTTTTCTTTCACGCCCGGCCTCTCCCGCTTCCATCCTCCTTTTCCAGAGGGGACGAAGTGAACGCAACCTGGCGTCAAAGGTAGTTCCCCACGGTAATGAAAGGCTCAAGCAAATGTAAAGATAAGGTAATGATTTCCTGAAAAACGGCAAAATCAACCTCGGAAGCCGAAAAAACCTTCGGCCCAGGGGGAGGCAAAGCTTGCACAAAACCGGTGCGATCTTTAACCTAAGTTTTCAAGAAACACCTTTACCAGTAAACTCCGGATAAGGAATTATGGCCGCTACCATTCTTATTGTTGAGGATGACAGCAAGACCTCTGCGCTCATCGGTCTTTATCTTAGAGCCGAAGGGTATGAAACGGCCCTGGCGGCAGACGGTATGGAAGCCCTGGATCTGGCTCGCCGCAAAAACCCCGCACTGGTCATCCTTGACCTTATGCTTCCCCGGCTCGACGGTTGGGAAGTATGCCGCAAAATGCGTGAATTCTCGGATGTCCCTATCCTGATGCTCACGGCACGGGGAGAGGAATTCGACCGCGTACTGGGACTGACCCTGGGCGCCGATGACTACATGGTTAAACCGTTCAGCCCTCGCGAACTCGTGGCTCGAATAAAAGCCATACTGAGAAGGGTGAGCACCGTCCCGAGGGACACCTCCGACAAACTCAAGGTGGGAAAGCTGGTCCTGGACAACCGTAAACACGAAGTCACCGTGGACGAGCGCCCCATCTCTCTTACCCCATCAGAATTCAAACTGCTGAAACTGTTTATGAATGCGCCGGGGCGGCTGTTCAGCCGCGAACGCCTCCTCGATACCCTCTATCCTCAGGGCGAGGAGGTCATCGATCGGGTTGTTGACGTTCACATAGGAAAGCTCAGGCAAAAACTCGAAAAAGATCCCGCCGACCCGAAATTCATTTTGACGGTGAGAGGCTTCGGGTACCGTCTGGCCCAGGAAGATGAGCAGGAGGGACTTGTCCCTTGAAACATGGCATGCTCCTGAAGCTGCTGGCAATCAATGTCCCCGTGGTCGCGGCCGTCATCGTCGTCCTCTGGTTGGTCCTGGACACTCTTGCCGCCGGCTATTTTTCGGTCCTGATGAAAGAATACCGAATCAATCCGACCGATGCGCACCAGATGTTCGTCCACTCCGTGCACCATTATCTTCTCTGGACCAGCCTGGGCGCGCTCGTAACAGGGGCGCTGCTCAGTCTGATTCTGACTCGCATGGTATTGCGCCCTCTCTACCAGATGATAAAAACCACCCGTCTGATCGCCAGAGGAGATTATTCCTTCAGGGTGCGGACAGATTCACACGACGAAATCGGCGAACTTGCCAATGCTTTCAATGCCATGGCCGCCGGGCTGGAACGTGTGGAAAGACTCAGAAGGGACATGGTTTCCAATGTCGCCCACGAACTTCGCACCCCCTTGACCAACATCCGGGGATATCTGGAGGCCCTCCAGGACGCGGTAGTCCCCCCCACGCAGGAAACGTTTCAACTGCTTCTTGAAGAGACTCTGCGGCTCATCGTCCTGGTCGAAAACCTGTTGGACCTGGCCAGAGCCGACGCCGCGAAAATGGGGCTCGATTTGGAACAGATCGAAATCGCCGATCTGGCCTCTCGCGCCCTCAAGAAGTTCGGCCTGGAATTTAGCCGCAAGAATATCCAGGTAATGCCGGAATTACGCGAAACCGGAGTAAAGGTCCCCGCCGACAGCGAAAAGATAAGCCGCGTGATTGAAAATCTATTGAAAAACGCCCTCCAGTACACACCTGAAGGGGGAACGGCTCTGGTGAAAACCGGAATCTTCGACCGAGGGGTGAAATTTTCAATTGAAAACACCGGCCCCGGCATCGAAGAAAAAGACCTGCCCTATGTTTTCGAACGCTTTTACCGAGGGGAAAAATCCCGGTCCCGAGATTATGGCGGCACAGGCATAGGTCTGGCCATCGTAAAAGAGATCGTCGAGGCCCACGGCGGTAAAGCCGGCGCCGAAAGCATGCCCGGGAAAACCGTTTTCTGGTTCACCCTGCCAACTGGGAGTTTTTAGTTCAATGTGAAAACCCACGCCCTGTGGGCGTGGTGATGTGGACTGGCTAGGCCGGTCCCGAATGGGCTTGGCCTTAAGGCCGCTCACTGCTATCTCCTATCTCGAGTTGTGCCGCAACGTCG